>Ga0209960_1002745_pt1 | contig 16749 bp, 19 predicted proteins | sample ThiBiot_500_plan_2_FD_183947 | JGI IMG/M metagenome (GOLD analysis project Ga0209960, IMG submission 183947) | Wastewater bioreactor microbial communities from Cape Town, South Africa - Thiocy_expt_500_plan (SPAdes) | ecosystem: Engineered > Bioreactor > Thiocyanate-remediating >...
AAATAGGATTAGAATTAATTCCATTGAATGATAAATCACAAAAGAAAATTGAAATTTATTTTATAGATCAAGAAACAAGAGATAAATGGATTGAAAGATTGAAAAGAGTGATTTTAAATTCTGCAACCCATGGAATTGAGGTGAACACTTATATTTGGAATTCTTCAACACTCAATCAATATCAAAACAAGCATATGGATATAAAACAAAATGAAAAAAAAGAGAAAGATGATGAAGTAGAATATTCAACATGGGATTTTGCAGGACAAAATGATTATTATAATACACATCATTATTTTTTATCAAATAGATCAATATTTTTAGTATTATATCGAATGGATAAAGGAATTAAAGGTTTGGAAAGTTTGGATTTTTGGTTGAAATCATTATCATCTCATTTAAATCAAAATTATTGTGATGAAAAAGGAAAACCATTTTATTCAATTATTATTATTGGTACTTTTTTGGATTCAATTGTTGGTGATAATCAAAATAATGAGGATAAAAATTTGAGACAAACCAAAATAATGGAAATATATGATAAAAATGGATTGAAATCACCACCATTTTATTTTGAAGTGAGTTGTTCAACTTTACAAAATATTGAGGAATTAAGAGAAATTATATTTAATCTTTCATTGAGTCATTCATATATGGGAGAAAATGTTCCAATTGGATATTTAACAATTGAAAAATCAATTTATGAATTGAGGAAATTAAAACAAAATCATCCAATTATTGAAATTCAAGATTTAATTGATCATGTCCAATTACAATATCAATCATCATTTGATATTGATATTGAATTTGTCAAAAGAGTATTAGAATTATTACATGAATGGGGAATTTGTATTTATTTTAATAAACCAATTGAATTATCAAATATTATTGTTTTGGATCCACAACATTTCACAAAGAATATATTAGGGGATTTATTTAAAGCAGATGAATCAATCAGACAAATGAGATTAAATGGAATTATTGATTATTCTCAATTAAACAAGATTTGGAATGGACCAACAAATTTAATTGATACTTATTTATCTCTATTGCAAAAATTTGAAGTTTGTTTTATTTTGGAAGATCAACAAAAAGGAAATCAAACTGAAAAGAAAAATGAAAATGAAAAGAAACTTATAATTCCAAATTTACTTTCAGAAGATACAACAAAAATAATTGAAGATAAACTAAAAATAAAATGGGCAATGCCAATTCCAAGAGGAGAAATTGAAATTGAAAGGATATTTTCATTTAATCAAGTTCCAAGTGAAATGGTTTCTAGATTGTTAGTTCGATTTCATGATAGAATAGTTGATAATATCATTTGGAGAAGAGGTGCATTACTAAAACATTTTGATAACAAAAATGAGAATGAGAATGAGAGAGCTTTATGTTTATTGGAAGCTAAAATGTCAGAAAATGTATTTGAAATTAGAATTAGAGGAAAAGAAAGAAAAGAATGTTTAGAAATGATGAAATATATTTATGAAGAAGTTCAAATTGTGAGTGGAAATTATAAAGGAGTGAAATGGAAAGAATGTGTTAGATCTCCTCATTTTTCAAAAGGATTAATTGATTTGGATGATGTTCATCAAGATTGTAAATTGAAATTAAAAGATAGAAAATTAAAATGTCCAATTACTCATTTTCCAATTTATGGTGAAGATTTATTATTCAAAACTGGTTTACTTGATACTTTAGAAACCCAAAATAATATTGGTGCTCTTTTTTTTTATTTTATTCATTTTTTTTTTTTCATTTTTTGATAAACAATACTAATAACCAAAAATATTAGCCAATGATTATTGGAATTACAGTTACGAAAGTCAAAATCAAGAATGTCAAAAAAGTGAAACAGAACCAATCTTTGAAAACTCAAAAATATTAAATGAAAAGGAATATGAAAAAGTTGAATATTTACTTAATTTATTTGGATTTGATCTTTCAAAAATTGATAAAGTTATTGGAATTGAAAATAAAGAATTTAAAAAATCATTTGAAGTTCGTGGGAGACAAATCTATGGGCAACATAAAGATACTCCAGATTTATTTAAGAAAGGAGATTGGATTGAACAATCAGAACCAGAATTAAGGAAATCATTTATTCAATATTTGGGTGATTATGTTTCAAAATTTAGAAAAATTGGATGGAATCATGGAAATAATGTAATTTTATTTATCCAGTTTCTTGAAACTTTTCTTTTTGTGATTGTTAACCTCTTTCAACCTCATAGTCATTTGTGATTCCAATGATTCAAGGAACAACTGAAGATTCTGCTTGGAGAATTGGTTTTTTGACATTTTTTCTTTCTTTTTTTTCGATACCAAATCTAATTCAAAAAAAAAAAAAAAAAAATTAAGCTGATCATGGATTTGGAACAGTTTGCAAAGTTGATGCTGGTTTTTATGGACAAGGTTTTCTTCTTTTTTTTCCCTTATTTTAAGTCTTTTAAATTTGAGTTTAACTTACCTTTCAAAATAATGAAGGAGTTTATGTTACATCCAAAGTCGAATATGCATCAAAATATTGTCAACAGAATCTCAAAGTATTTGTGATTGGATTTGTGGTAGTTGGAAATCCATTTCCAGTGATTGAACATCCATCAACAAAGAAATATCTAGGCAAATCAATCAATCCTGGCTATCAATCTCATTTCACTATTGGTATTCTTTTATTCTCATTTTCCTTATTTTTCAACATTTTAATTCTACAATTAATTTAAATTGATTCATCAAAATCTTTCTACCTTTAATTCAACAATTAATTCTAACAAAAAACAAAATAAAAATAAGTTGATGGTAAAGACATTAATTCAGCCTTTCCAATCACCAAAATTGAACAATTAAAGCAAAAATGGATAGCTGATGAATTAGTAGTTCATGAATCACAAACTTATCCTTCTTATATCGTGTATTATAAATAATAAAAATTTATTGTTGGTTTGAAAAACTGTTTTGACAATGTGCTTCAAGGATTTTCTTCAATACATACTTTCCATCCATCTAAAAAGTATGTGTTCAAATTGCGACACTTTAATTTTGGCTTCTTGATCTGTTTATTTGTTACTTTTGACAAGCTGAAATAAATAACAGAATCAACAATCCTCCTATACTCCATCTTTTTCATCATTTACAGAAAAAAATAAATTTATTCAATAAATAATTTTTCCAACTTTGAAGAAGTGTGCTAAAAGAAAAACCCAAAAAAAAAAAAAAAAAAAAAAAAAAAAAAAAAAAAAAAAAAAAAAAAAAAAAAAAAAAAAAAAAAAAAAAAAAAAAAAAAAAAAAAAAAAAAAAACAAGGCTCTTGAAGATGGAAGAACAACTTTATGAAGCATGTTCAGAAGGAAAAGTTGAAGAAGTTCAAAAATTACTTCAAAATGAACAAATTAACATTAATTGGCAAAATCAGAATGATAATTTACAAACACCTTTTTATGTTGCTTGTAGATGGGGATATATTGATATTGTGAAGTTATTATTAAATGATAATAGAATTGATTTCAATAAAGCAGATAATGATGGCTGGACACCTTTTCATAGTGCTTGTTATAATGGACGTACTGATATTGTGAAATTATTAAATGACAATACAGCAGATAATGAGTTGAGAGTTGATTTCAATAAAGCAGCAAATAATGGTTGGACACCTTTTCATAGTGCTTGTGGATATGGGCATATTGGGATTGTGAAATCATTATTAAATGATGAAAGAGTTGATTTCAATAAAGCAGAAAAAGATGGTTATACTCCTTTTTTTATTGCTTGTAGATGGGGACATATTGAGATTGTGAAATTATTATTAAATGATGAAAGAGTTGACATTAATAAAGCATCAAATGATGGTTGGACACCTTTTCATAGTGCTTGTGCCAATGGGCATATTGAGATTGTTAAATTATTATTAAATGATCGAAAAGTTGATATCAATCAAACAACAAATAATGGTGGTTATTCACCTTTTTTGATTACTTGTTATCATGGAAAAACAGAAGTGGTGAAATATTTGTTAGAGAGTGAAAGAGAAATAGATATCAATAAAAAAGATAATGATGGAAAAACTGGCCTTGATTATGCAAAAGAAAAAGGAAATACAGATATTGTTAAATTAATTGAATCATTTCAAAAGAATCCAAATGAAACAAGAGCACAATTGAGAAGAGAATTTGGTAATTTTTTTAATTTAATTTTCGAATTTTTGCTTTTTAATTTTTTAACTCTGATTATTAGTTTGTTTTCTTTTTAAATTTTCTTCAATTTTCAATCTTCAATTTTCAATCTCCAATTTTCATTATTTCACTTTCTTCCATTTTTTTTGCTTTTCTATTTCTTTTTCTATTTCCATTGTAATCAAAAAAAAATTGATGACCTGAAAATAAATTGTTCTAACTTGTGATTAAAAATAATAATAATTGACTAAATCGCCTCTTGTTCTAAATTCAATTATAATTTAGATGAACAACAATTTTGGGAAGCGTGTTCGGATGGAAAAGTTGAAGAAATTCAAAAATTACTTCAAAACGAACAACTTAACATTAATTGGCAAAATTATCTTGGAGAAACACCTTTTTATGTTGCTTGTTCAAAAGGACATATTGATATTGTGAAATTATTATTAAATAATAAGCGAACTTCAATAAGAAAAAAAACAAATAAAGGAAAAACTGCGTTTGATATTGCAAAAATAAATAATCATTCAGAAATAATGAAACTAATCAAAGAATTTGATACAGGTAATTTTCTAAACAACTAATCAGACATAAAAACAAAAAAATAAAAATGAAATAATAAAAATAACATAGAGCAAAGATATTCAGAGTATTTAGAAACATTTCAAAATTTTCCATTCTTGTGCATTGAAAATGAAACAATCAACAAACAAGAATTTCTTATTTTAAATGAACATTTGAAAAAGAATAAAAACATCAAAGAATTAAGGTTATTTTTAATTTTTTTTTCTTCCTTCAAATTTTGAAATATTTAAATTTTAAAATAGGTTAACAAATTGTGATTTGATGCCTTCTCATATTCTTGAAATATTAAAAACTTTGATTTGGAAATATGAAAATTTACAATTGAGCAATCTACAAAATATTGAGTATTTTAATAATTTAAATTTGAATGCATCTCTTAATAACTAATATCAATAAAATGATTGAATAGAATTGATGACATAAAATTGACATCAACAGAAGGATTAGAAATAATACCAATTGAAATTAGAAATCAAGGAACAAAATCAATTGTTCAATATATTTTAGATTTATGTAAATCTCCAAATTCAAATCCACTTTATCGAACAAAATTAATGGTTGTTGGTTATGAAAATGTTGGCAAAACTACAGTTTTAGATTGTTTATTTCCAATTATTGATCTTGGTGAAACAAAAGGAAAATTAGGAAGAAATGAATATTTAATTGAATTACAAGGAAAATATTTTAGAAGATATAAACCAAAAGAATTAAACAAAATTTATAAAGAAATTATTCTTGAAAATAAACAATGGAATATTCAAGAAATAAAAGAAACAGGATTGGAATTAGTTCCATTAATTGATAAATCACAAAAGAAGAAAATTGAAATTTATTTCAAAAATAAAGAAACAAGAGATAAATGGATTGAAAGATTGAAAAGAGTGATTTTAAATTCTGCAACTCATGGAATTGAAATTCAAAATCAAATTCTTCAAAATCAAAATAAATTAAGTCATGTAAGTGAATTCGTGAAAAGCTTCCATTCATCAAGTGATCAACAAAATTTAACACCAAATATTGATGTCTCAATTTGGGATTTTGCAGGACAACATGATTATTATAATAACCATCATTATTTCTTATCAACAAGAACTGTTTTTTTGGTTTTATGGAAAATGAAAGATGGAGAAAATGGATTGGAAGGATTAAATTTTTGGTTCAAATCACTTTCATCTCATTTACAACATGATTCAACTTCTTTCAAATAATAAACCTTATTTCTCAATTTTGGTTGTTGGTACATTTTTAGATGATCGAAATGTAAAGAAATCAGAAGAATCAAAGAAATTAAGAGAACAAGAAATATTGGAAATAGCAAAATCAAATGGAATTCATTATCCAATTCAAATATATGAAGTAAGTTGTTCAACAATGGAGAATATGGATAGATTGAAACAAAGTATTTATAAAACAGCATTAACTCATGGATATATGGGTGAAAAATTACCAATTGGATATTTAAATATTAAGAATTCAATTGAAGAATTAAGAAATCAAGAGAAATTCAAAAATCTTCCAATTATTGAAATTCAAGAATTAATTAATTATAATAAAACATTTGAATTTGATGATGAATTTGTGAAAAGAGGATTGAAATTATTACATCAATGGGGAACATGTGTTTATTTTGATGAACCAAAAGAATTATCAAATTATGTTGTTTTGAAACCAGAATTTTTGACAAAAGAAGTGATGGGAAAATTATTTTCACCAGATTTAAGACATAATTTCAAAGATGGAATATTAAATCATTCAAATTTGAAATTATTTTGGCCAAATTATATGGATAAATCAGAAATGTTGATGACATTAACGGAAAAGTTTGAGATATGTTTTAAATTGAAAGAAGATGAAGGAAAACCATTCAAAGATCAAAGAAGTTTAATTGTTGGTTATTTACCTGAAAATCAACCAAATAATTTATCAACTTATTGGCCAAATGAAATTTCAAATCAAAATGAAAAAATTGAAAGGACAATAATATTTAATATGATTCCAAAAGAAATGGTGAGTCGATTATTTGTTTGTTTACAACATAAAATTGAAGATCAATCCATTTGGAGATATGGAATGGCATTTATTTCAAAAGAAAATAAAAATATTAGAGCATTTGTGAATGTGGAAATTGAATTAATAAATCAAAATGGAATTGAAAGAACAAATTCAATATCAACAACAAATAATCACAAAGGAAATAATCAAGTTGCAGAATTGAAAAGTAATGATCAATTTAAAATTAAAAATCAAATAATTATCAAAGTTAGAGGAGAAAATTTGAAAAATAGGAAAGAAATAATGGATAATATTGTTGAAGAAATTTGGAAAAGTTCAAAGAAATATTCAGGAGTTGTTTGTTATCAAATGATATCATCTCCATTTGATTCAAGTTTAAATGGATTAATTCAATTATCAGATTGTTTATTAGATATCACAAAACCAAAAGAGAAACAAGGAATTTTGTGCCCAACAACCAAAAAAATGATCAATCCAATTGAATTATTATTAAAATCAGGAATGATTTATCAAAGTGAAATTATTGAAGAAAAGAAAAAAGAAATTGAAGAATCAATTAAAGAATTGAAAAACAAAAATAATTTGAATGAAGATCAAACTCAAGAATTACTTCATCATCCTCAACTTACTTCAATTTTAATGTCAGAAATTCTCAAAAATGAAAATCATGATTCAGATAAAAAAAATGGATTTGAAATTAATGAAGATATTTCTATGAAAAGAAACCAAAAATTGGATCAAGATATATCCAAAAAAGATTCAGAAAACAACGGAAATAATGAAGATCTTGAAGTGTCAAACATTCCTGATACTCAAAATCAAAGTCAAAGTCAAAACCAAGAGTTGACACAAATGATGCAACAAATGGCACAACAAATCTCTTCAATAAAGAATGAGCTATCACAAGGTCAAAAATTGATAGTTAATGAGATTAACTCATCAACAAAAGCAATTATTCATGCCACTCAACAACAAAAAGATCATGAATATCCATCATATTATCTTCTTCTTCCATTAATTAAGGAACAATCAAAAGAATCAACATCCAAGTTTCAAAAAATGTTTCAAAAAGCCAAAGAGATAGCTCAGAATCTAATCTTTGATAAGTCTCAATTACATTGTTTTTGTGAATTTAAAGTAAGATGTCCAAAGAATGGTCAACTTCAACCACTTTTTCATCCAACAAACTCTTCTGGTAAAATTATATTTTCTTCTTTTATTTTATTTATTTTTTTATTCTTATTTTTTTTTTTTTTTTTTTTTTTTTTTTTTTTTTTTTTTTTTTTTTTTTTTTTTTTTTTTTTTTTTTTGTTTGTTTGTTTGTTTCTTCTTTACAATCATTCCTTTTTTAAAAAAAATAAAATAAAAAACAATAATAGGAAAATTTTGATTCCTATTTTTATTTATTTTATTATTTTTTTTTTCAACAATAATAGGAAATTAAAGAGTTGAACGAAGTGATGAAGAAAGTTGGACCAACATTAAAAGTGGCATCAGTTATTCTTCAAGTAATTTCAATAAGTGCAAAATTTGCAGGTATTCCATTCCCAGATATTGGAGGAGTTATTGATCAAGTTGTTGAATATTCAGAAAAAGCACAAGAAATGTTTGGAAATTGTGAAATGAAGATTGAAAGTTTAAAAGAAATGAGCAAAGAAGATATTATTAAAAGAATGAAACAAAATGGAACATCAGAACTTAAATTACAACCACTTGAAGGTGATATTATTGGTACTTTCAAAAATAATGATATGTTTGGTGAATCTCAAGTATTTTCTCTTCTTTTTTCTTTTCTCCTTTTCTTTTTTAATTATCAATTTTAATTTTCCTTTTTTTTTTATCATTCCTCTATTTTGACAATTAATTTTTCAATTGTTTTCATAACAAATAAATAAATAAATAAAATAAATAAATAATAGAATGGATATTTAGAAAAAGCAGGATTACATCAAATCTCAATTTTATTTGATAATGAATATGGAAATGCAGGAGATGTTTTATGGGTTTGTAAAGAACATTATAATTTACTTCAACAAATGAACAATAATCGATCAATTGAACTTGGAAATCAAATGACTGAGATATTTTCATCTTCATGGTCAAATTCAAACTCTTCTTTACCTGAAGAAGAAGAAAAGAAAATTGAAGAAGAAGAAAAGAAAAAAATGGAAGAGAAAGAAAGAGAGAAGAAAGAATCAAAAAGTATTTACTTTTTTTTTTTGTTTTTTTGAGGAAGAAATTAATAATAAAAAATAATAAAAAATAGGAGTGACTTATGAAATTGAGTACAACACTAAAACTTATCTATTGAAAACAACTGCAACAACTCTATCAGAATTAGAAAATGACATTAAATTAAAACTCAAACTTCAAGGAAATACAGAATTTGGATTAGAATTTGTTAGAAAGGGAAAATATTTGGTCTTGGATGATATGGAAGATTTAGAAGATGGAATGACAATCAAAGTTTCGATTGTTTCAACTGAATAAACATTTCTCATTTTTGAAATTGTTTTTGCTAAGATTGTAAAATAAAAAGAATCACTAGAAATTTTAGAGTTTTTGAATTTGATTTTGTGTTTTATCATTTTGAATTGAAAAATTGGAGGTCTAATGAACGATATACTCAAGCAATAAAACAAAAATAAAATAAAACAAAGTATTACATTTATTAAATAAAAATACAAAAATTTCTTTTGGTCTCATTTTTCTATTTTTGATTCTTCAAGTTTTGGAAAATGTTGAATAATTGAATTGATTGTTAGTCTTGACTGAGGATTTTCTAACCAACATGAATTAATTATTTCTTGAAGCAATTCAAGTGATTTCTCAATCTTCTCTATCTTTTCTAATCTTTTTCCTGTTCTATTAATTGGTTATGAATTGATTATTAATTAAAAGGCTTTGAAGAAAAAAAATTAAAAGTTTAAAAGAAAACCTAATTGAGAATTCAATATCTTCAAATGAAAAATCTTCCCAGGGAATTCTTCTTGTAATAATTTCCCAAAGAATGACTCCAAATGAAAAGATATCTCCTTGTTGATAATCTTTCAAATCAAGTGAAGTTTTAAGTCGAACACTATTAAATATTTCTGGTGGTGTATATTGTGGTGATAATCCTTTTTTTGATTTTTTAGTTGATGAATTTATTTTTGAGATTATGAAAAGGAAATAAAGAGAGAAAAATGATTTTAAACCTGGAGATGCATTGTTGATATTTGTTTTTGTTACAGCTAAACCAAAATCGCATATTACTGCTCGAATATCCTCTTGTTTATTCGTTTGCCCTCGTTCAATCAAAACCTAAGGATAATAATTCAAAGAGAGAAAAATTGAAGATTTTAATAAATGAAGAAAAAATAGATACGTTTTTCGTTTTCAAATCTCGATGTGAAATTCCAACTTGATGAATTTTTTCAATTCCTTTGGCAATCCCTAAACTTAATGTTAAAACTCTGCTTGGTTCTATTCCTAATTTTGTTTTTTTATTTTATTTGACAAAACAGAAAGGAAAAATATTACTTTCATTTGGATCATGTAAAAGAGTAAATAAATCTCTTTCATAAAGTTTAGTTAAAATGCATCTCGGTTCTTCACAATATCCAATCAATTGAACAACATTTGGATGAAATGATAATGACCTTTAAATATCAATTTTTCAATCGTAAGAAGAAAAAATAGTCATTACTTAATTATAATAAATCAAAATATAAATATAATACCAAGTAATTGAGACTTCGTGAAAATAATATTCACTTTCATTTTCATTTTGGTTTTGATCTATAAATTTTATTTGTATTTTAATTCAAAATATAATTTGATAGCGAATAATAATAAAAAAAACGATTAAGAGTTTTAACAACAGCCAATTCAGTTCCAAACATATCTTTTGTTTCTTCATTCAAAATTCTACAAATTGATAAATTTCCTGATCCACCTTTTCCCATTTCTTTTTCAATTCGAAAATCTAATCCAAAGTTTAAAACTAAAAATCCTGGAATCTTTTCAAATTCTAAATTTTATTTATGTATTTATTTCCTCATTTACTGAGTTGTTCTATTCAAAATTAGAAATAAATAAAAATAAGAAATAGTACCTAGTTGAGTAGCCAATAATGTTGCTTGTCCAGGTTTATTAATCATATGTTGGTTTTCTGCTGAAACTAGAAGTATTGAAAGTAAGTTTATTTAGAAAAAAAAGAAAAAAAAAGAAAAAAAAAAGTAGAAAAGGAACCAGTTCTTGAAGAAAATCGATCATTTTTTTTCATAGAAGAATGAAAAGTTTCAGATGCTTCCTATTTTCATTAGAATCACAAAAACTTTAAAAAAGATGAAAAAAGAAAAGAAAATACCATGGAAATTTCTTTGAATTTTGTTTCTTGTTTCTTTTTTTGTCTTTTAATAAAGAAAAAGACAAGCAAAACAATTAAAATCAAAAATAGTAATCCAAATGTCAATCCAACTCCAAGTCCAACTATCATTTTTGAAAAAAAAAAAAGTTAATTGGTTCACTTTTTAGCGTAATAAAATACCTTGATTTTGACTTTGATTTGACATTTCTAATAAAATGGAATATTAGAATAAATATGATCGAAAAGAAAAGAAAGGAAAGAATACGAGAACAAATGGCATTATTTGAAGTGAAGCCATTAGGACATGATTTCATACATTCTCCTTCATAAAGTGAATGTTCTGAGACACATGATGTACAAATTGATTCTTTTTTTTGAAAAAGAAAATAAAAGAATTAAAAGAATTATATTAAGAAAGAAGAAAAAAAAGAAGAAAAAAGGAATACCAGAAGAACAAGATAAACAAGTTTGTGGACATATATTACATTGAAATGATGAACTCTCTTGATAATAACCAACAGGACATTCACCCAAACATTGTCCAAAATAAAAATACAAATTGTTATTGCAACTCAAACAATCATTTATTCCTCCTCCTGAACATTCTAAACAACTTAAATGACATTCTATTTTTGAGTTGATTTTCATGGTTGCTATATTATAATTGTTAAAATTTTCTTACTTTCACATGATTTTGTTGAATCATCAAGATAATATTTCAAAAGACAAGAATCAACGCATTTTCCTTCAAATAAATATTTTGATTCACGACATGAAAGACAATTTTCTGAAGTCAGGCCATAACATGTCGGACAATTGGAATTGCATTCTATTTTGATTATTTTCATTGATTCTTAATTTTAATTTTGGTTTTGAAAAATAAAAAAGATAGACCTGTACAAATTCCATTATCAATAAATCCATTCAAAAGACATTGATCATTAGAAATACAAGTTGTACCATTTAATGAATAATTATCAACACAACTTGAACAATTTGTTGCTTGACCATTACAACTTAAACATGGAAAAGAGCAATCTATTTTATTTTATTTTGAAGTTCGAAAAGAAAAAAAAAATCAAAAAAAAAAAAAAAAAAAAAAAAAAAAAAAAATTTTTTTTTTTTTTATTTTAAAAAAAAAAAAAAAAAAAAAAAAAAAAAAAAAAAAAAAAAAAAAAAAAAAAAAATACATTGGCATTGGTTTCCAGAAATGTAACAACCAAGAGGACATTCATCCACACATTCTCCATTCAATAAATATTTTGATTCAGGACAAGCAACACAATTTGTTGGATTTGGTCCATTACATTTTGAACATGACAAATCACATACTAATTGATTGTTTGAAGGAAAAAAGTGAATGATAATAAACAAAACTTTCAATAAAAAAAGAAAGAAAGAAAAAGCTACAAAGACAAAGATCATTAGTTTTATATCCAAAATTTGAACATTCTAAACTTGAAACACAAGATGTTGAATTTAACAATAACAATGGAGAAATACAAGTTGCGCATTCATTTGCATTTATTCCAAAACATTTTGAACATCCATAATTACATACTGTTAGTTTTTTTTATTGTATTTTTGTGATTGAAAAGAAAAGAAAAGAAAAGAAAAGAAAAGAAAAGAAAAGAAAAGAAAAGAAAAGAAAAGAAAAGAAAAAAAAAGAAAAAAAAAGAAAAGAAAAGAAAAGAACATTGACAGATATTTGAAGTAAGGTTTGAAAAATATCCAGTTGGACATTCATTCAAACATTCTCCATTCAATAAAAAGTTTCCATTTGGACATGAAAGACATTGGTTTTCATTTGGGCCATAACATTTTGAACATGATGATTCACATCCTTGATTGTTTTTTTTTTTTTAAAAAAAAAAAATTCATAAAAAAATATGAGAAGAAAAAGAGAAAAATAATTTAAACAATACTTTGACAATTTCTATTTAAATCAACAAAACCACTTTGAGTGCATTCACTTTCTGAAATACAATATGTTCCATTTTGAATGAAAGGTGAGACACAACTTAAACATTTCCCATTTTCTAACCCTGTACATGTTGAACATGGAGATTGACAGCCTAAAAAAAGAAGAAAATTAAAAAAAAATAAGAAATAAATAAAAACTAAAAATAAAAACCTTGACAAATATTATTGGAATCAGCGTAATTACCATCAGAACAATTTGATAAACATGATCCAGATTCTAAAAATTTCTCATTTGAACATGAGAGGCATTCATTATCACCCCCACCATAACATGTTAAACAATTTTCTGAGCATACTATTCATTGATTCTTTGGTTATTGTCATTTTTTCTTTATTTTTTAAAATGTGAAGTCAAAATCGACTTAGTACCTTGACAAGATTCTGAATAATAAGTTCCTTCAGAACAATTTGATTTACATGTGTTGTCTTCTTGAAAGATTAATCCAGATTTGCATCTATTTTTTTAAAAGTTTGAATTACAAAAAAGAAAATAAAAAAGAAGAAGAAAAAAAGAAAAATTAAAAAAAATGAAAAAAAAAGGTATTACGAAGTACAATAAGTTGAATTGAAGTTACAAGTTTGACAAGTAGGATGGCATTGAATACAATTTGAACCTTGCATGACATAACCATCAGAACAAATAGTACAATATTGAGTTGAATTATCAGGAGTTGTATAACCTGTATTACACGTACATGAACCATTTCCATTTGGTCCATCTGAACAACTTCCATGATTATTACAATTACATCCTACACAATTTCCACCACTTGGATAATACCCTTTCGCACATTCATTACAAATTCCACCCCCCCCATCCAGTTGTACATGAACATTGATTTGGTGCAATACAATTTCCATGAACACATGTTGGATTACAAACAGCTTTGAAAATTAAAATTTCAAAAAAAAAGAAAGGAAGGAAGAGGAGTAAATCAAAATAAATATCTTACGAGAACAGCTTAAACCAGTATAACCGGGATTGCATGTTGTGAATTGAATCGAAGATCCTAATTATAATAATCAATTAGATGCATACAATCATTCAAAAAAAAAATCTTCATACCAGCAGTTTCATAAGTTTCAGCACCATTTGATGGATTATTTACACCAGCATAAATATAAATAGTATAAGTTGTTGAAGGTAATAATGGACTTAATATTATTGATGTTTGTGCATATATTGTGGTTTTAGGAACAGTGGGAGGTGATAAGACAATTTTATAATAAATATTAGTTCCTACACTTGCAGTCCATGAAATATTAACAAATGTTGAATTTTTTTGATTCAATTGAATATTTGTTGGTGGGAATGGCACTATTTAATTCAATTTATTTCAGTTGTAAAGAATCAAAATAATGGAAATGAAAAAGGAGAAAAGAAATGAATTGATTACGAAAGCTTGGACCATATGTACAATAAAAGTATAGTGTGTTGTCATTTTTAAAATCATGGTCTGGGATTGTACCACTTGCATTATTTTTTACTATTGGTACACTTTCATTGGAATTTTCATCGTCCCACCTAAAATCAATTAATGAGAAACAAGTGAAATGAAAAAGAAAAGAAAAGAAAAGGACATTACTGCATCCATCCAGTTTGAACAGAATTTCTTCCGTTAATAACTTGACATGAACCACCTTTTTGAAACAACACGAAAGTCTCAGGTAATTGAGAACGAATTGGATCAAAAGATATTGAATCTGTTGGTGAACCACTTCCACAACAAAAGAACCATTGAGTTGTATCAATTGTTCCAGTATAATTTCCACTTGTGAAATAAGTATTTACACGTTTTGGTAGAGTGGTTATTGTTGTATCCTTGGGACCAGATGTACAATTAGTATTTTCATCATCTTGTGTTCGAGTTCCTTCTGTAAATCCAGGAGGACAGCTTTGTGCTAATGATCAAATAATTCAACAATTTCGAATAGAATGTAATGCAAAAAAGAAAAATTACAATTTTGTATATTTTGATAAAAACAATAACTCCCAACAGGCGTCTCATCAACAAGTCCTGTACAAAAATATTGAAGAACATCAGAAGGATAAAAATCGGACGATCCATCTATACCATAGAAGTAATAAGTTCCTTTTGGAACAGTCATTATGCTCGAATAATAATCCATTGGTTCATTCCAAGTGCTACGAGGGTCATCCGCTGTATCCCAAAAGTAAGAATCACTCTGTAAACTTCCACAACCATCTTGAGCAGAAGGGAGAGTAATATACACCCCAGCATGAATACATCTCGCTAATCCAACAATAAGCCTCCTAATGCACTCCAAAAGCACTTTTGAAACGGCCTCATTGAAAGACTATGGGTTCAAAGTTGTTTTGGACATTTGCAAAGGGAATTCCTCTGATACAATGGTCAAACCAGAGATTCTTGTAATCTTTTGAAGTGAGTTTGTTTGTCATACTTTCTCGTCTCAAGCCATGAATTGCGGTTTATTGAGTTTCAAATTTTTTATGAAATGAATGTAGAGAGGAATTTTGGATAAGGATCATTTCAGTTTATTTTATTCAAAACCACATAAATGGATTATAGGTCAAAAGATTTCTGCAATGAAAATCTCATGTTGTTGATATTTCAATTCACTCCAAATATTAATGCAAATAATTTTGAATTTCAAAATCCTCAAAATAAAAAGAAAAGAAAAAAAGAAGAAAAATTGCATCTATCAAAAAATTTTTTTCATATTTATAAGTTCCTCTTAACGAGTTTTGAAATATTGTTGAAGGACATTAAGAGCTTCAGATTCTTCACCATAGTTAATGACGGCAACACATGAACATGCAACAACTTTACGTGGGTTTCCTTCACGATCAATTTTGCATAATCCAACCATTTCTCCGAGTTTCTTGTTATCGGGAACCTTTGAAAGAAGGAAAGAAAAAAGAAAAAATACAATTAGTTATTGTCAAAGAGAAATTTAAAGAAAACTATTTGAGAGGAATGAAATTAAGAAAAGTACTTTGATAAGAGAAATTTGGTGTTCATGGCAGAGAGCTTCAACCAATTTGACATAAGTTGGTTCGTCACAGTTTTCAGCCAAAACACACATGACAGCACGACGACTATCAAGGGCTTTGACGGCTTCGCGAAGACCACGTGAAACTCCGTTGTGGACAACAGCCTTCTTCAAAACTTCTTGAAGGGCTTCTTCAACACTCAAAGCTCCTCCTCTAACTTCAACATCTCTAAAGACACATACAAAAAGAAAGAAAAAAGAAAATTGTTTGAAAAAATGAAATGAAATCTTCAAGTTTAAAAGAAAAGAAATTTTTTCAAAACTTGTAATTTCAATTGTTTAAAAAAAGTAAAAAGTAAAAAAGCTAACCCTTCTGGTTCCATTATATTTTATATTCCAGACGTCCTCACTAAATTATTTTTGTTTTAGCTCGGTCAATATTTTATATTTATTTATAAAAAAGAAATCATAATTATTAGAAACCAAAAAAACAAAAAATTAGATTTTTTTTTTCAAGATTATGATTTCCCAATAGAATGATTGTTAAAGAAGTAAAAGAGAAGTGGATGAGATAATGAAAGGGATAGAGGAGATGGAAAAGAGAAAGAGGAAGAAGCACTTACATGTAGGATGCAATGCAAAAAATGGGAATGGGGAAAGGGAAAGAAAGGAA
>Ga0209960_1002746_pt1 | contig 16742 bp, 14 predicted proteins | sample ThiBiot_500_plan_2_FD_183947 | JGI IMG/M metagenome (GOLD analysis project Ga0209960, IMG submission 183947) | Wastewater bioreactor microbial communities from Cape Town, South Africa - Thiocy_expt_500_plan (SPAdes) | ecosystem: Engineered > Bioreactor > Thiocyanate-remediating >...
TGATGCTAAAAATGCGGCAATCGTTACCAAAAACGCCAATCTGGATGTTGCTGTCAGCGAATGTATTTTAGGTTCGCTATCGTTCAATGGACAAAGATGCACAGCTTTGAAACTGATATTTGTTCAGAAAGATGTGGCGGAAGAATTCACTCAAAAATTAACGGCAGCCGTTTCTGCAATGAAAGGAGGATTGCCTTGGGAAAAAGATGTGAAAATCACACCACTGCCTGAAGTGAACAAACCGCCTTATCTGGAAGAATGTATCGCAGATGCCGTTTCAAAAGGGGCTAAAGTACTGAACGAAAATGGTGGTTACAACGAAGCTTCTTTTGTTTTCCCAGCAGTGGTTTATCCGGTTAATGATCAAATGAAATTGTACCACGAAGAGCAATTCGGTCCGGTGATTCCTGTTGTGCCGTTTGAAACGATTGAAGAACCAATTGATTACCAAGTAAACGCAGACCATGGGATGCAGGTCAGTATCTTCAGTGAAGATGCAATGGAAGTTTCAAAACTGATTGATCCTTTTGTGAATCTTGTTAGCCGTGTGAACATCAATTGTCAGGCTCAACGTGGGCCAGATGTTTTTCCTTTCACAGGAAGAAAAGATAGTGCGGAAGGAACGTTGTCTGTTTTTGATGCATTGAGATCTTTCTCAATCCGGTCATTGGTAGCGGCAAAAATCACCGATTCTAATAAAGAACTTTTGAACACGATTGTCAGAGACCATGATTCTAACTTCCTGAGTACCGATTATATTTTCTAAAAAATGCCAGATCTATTTCTGGCTTTAGACCTTTCAAATTCTATCCGCAGTTGAGATTAGCTGCGGATTTTATTTATATGTTATAGCAGTTTATAAAAAATTGCTAAAATTCCGGATTCGATTTCAGTATTGTTTTTTTTGCAGTATTTTTGAAGTCTAAATTTCTGAATTGAAAAAATTAGACAAATATATCATCAAGACTTTTTTCGGGCCATTTCTGTTTATTTTCAGTGTATTGTTTTTCATTTTCATTGTGAACATTATCTGGACTCAGATGTCGCAGCTTACAGGAAAAGGTCTTACCTATTGGGAAATCACCAAGTTTCTTTTCTATCTGGGAATCAGTGTTGTGAGTATGGTTTTGCCACTTACCATTCTACTATCTTCTATCATGACCTTTGGAGATTTTGGAGAACGTTATGAGCTGGCCGCGATGAAAGCTGCGGGAATCTCGCTTGTGCGTGTAATGATGCCGCTTTTCGTAACGGTATCCATGCTTTCTGTCGCCCTCTTCTTCTTTTCCAATAACATTATTCCTGATTTTCAGAGAAAAGCGAAGAATATGATGTTCAATATAATCTCTTCCAAACCTGCGATCAATTTTACTCCTGGTGTTTTCATAGATCAGATTTCGGGTTACTCGGTAAAATTTGATAAAATCTATGGTGAAAAGGGTGAAAAATTGGAAGGTGTTTTTCTTCATAAGAACGCAAGTGCTTATGATGATCAGCAAACTATTATTGCAAAAAAGGGAAAATTTGCGCCTGCAGTTGACAGAAATTATCTGAAACTGATTCTCTATGATGGCTATGTTTTTACAGATGACATCTCTAACAAGTCTTATAATGACAGACTGAAACAACCGAATCAATCGGTGAGATTCGATAGCCTGGTGAATCATTTTGACATAAGTGAGCTGATTAACAATGCAATCGAGAAAGAAAAAATTACGGACGATTATCGTTTCCAGACTTATAATGAAGTTGCAAAAACTCTGGAAAAAAACAGGAAAGATAATATTACAACCCTAACTTCTATTGCTTCGCCTGTTATTTCGCAAACCAATAATTATGTTCAATACATCGATAAAACGAAAGCGAAAAATAAAATCAAGGAACCTTATAAAATAGATACACTTAAAAAAGATAAAAAACTAGAAGTGCTTTGGGGCGCCTACAACAAAATAGAAGCCCTGAAAACAAGTATAGATTCTAATGAGAACTCGATCAGAGATACTGTAAAACAACACAACAAGATTGTTATCTATCAACAAAGGATTGTTTCATATTCCTTCACATGTGTTATCTTCTTTTTGATCGGCGCCAGCCTGGGGTCAATCATCAGAAAGGGAGGAATGGGACTACCAGTTATCATTGCAATTGTCATTTTCATCATCTTTTACGTTTTGAATTTGTCTGTAGAAAACTTGTCATGGAAAGGATCTATGAACCCTTATCTTGCAACCTGGATCCCGAATATGGTTTTATTCCCGTTCAGTGTCTGGCTGACTTATAAAGCCCTGACTGACTCACAGCTATTCGATATTGAAAAGTACAGAGCACTTTTTAAACCGATTATTGAAAAGTTCTCCAAACCGAAAGAACACCAACGTTATCAATAAATAAAAAAACCTCTGAAAGAATATTCTGCCAGAGGTTTCTTATGAAGAAGAAAGAAAAGATTAATTTTTAAAAGCCAATTGCAAAAGATGTGTTTTGACTTCGCATCGCAAACAGCTCAGTATACATTCTGTAAAATAATTTTGAGCGTCTATTGCTTTGGTCAGCGGGTGTAATTCAATCTTGTCAGAGTGGACAATCTCGCCTAAATAAGAAATACTGTAATAAGCAAAGATCTCTTCACCAGACTCGGGAACCGGCGTTGCATAACCCGTTGTTGCGATAGACCAATCTGTACCGAATTTTTTGGCCACATTAAGCGCCATTGCATCCGTGATCTCTTTTGAAACACAGTTGGCGGATCTGCCCTGCTCCGGATCGATACCAAGATGTTTTACTTTCTCTTCCAGAGTATATGCCGTTAATCCTCCTCTGAAAAACCGTTCTGCATCAGGCATCTGAGAAAAAGCCAGCTGCACGAATCCCGATGTTACGCTTTCTGCAATAGAAATTGTCTCATTTCTGTCGATCAGATAATAGCTGATTTTGTCTAATAGTATCTTTGGAAATTCCATAAGTTTGATTTTTTGTGTAATTATATATATTATCTATTTCTGCCTAACAAAAGCTTTGCCAGATTATGTTAAATAGAGACATTAACATATTTTTCAAAATAATGAAAATCTTCCTTCTTGTTTATCGTCAAATGAAACATCAATTGGATCGGATCTTTACAACCTATACTTTCAAAGCAATCAAAATTTGCAATAGATGCGTATATTTTGTTGATGTCTAAACCTTTAAGAATCACAAATAAGAGAAATATATTATGATTTATTTCCTTCGCATATACAATAGCTTCTTTTTCAAACTTTTTTCCGTTGTTGATTACATTCAGAAAGCTTTCGGATTTCAGGGATTTTTGTAGTTTTTCACAGTTCATAGTTCTGTTTTTTTTTGGAAGTAAGAAGAGACTGCCTCCCAACCAATGTTGATGAGAGGCAACCTCGAAAAAGAATGGATTGATAAGAGTCTGTTGTAACTTATACATCTCGGTCATTAAACGAAGACGCATAATAAAGTGCATTTCATTTCTCTTAAAAAAAGAGACTTTCTATTATTGTATTCCAAAGTTACAAAACATGACATTTGTCAGTTTATGATCCAAATCATATCAATGAAAATAAATTCTAATATAATATTTTCCTATTACGAATTTTCAGGATATTTTTCTTTTCCATTACCTTCAATGTCCTTATTGTTGTTTCCACACAAAGGCCGGTTAGATTTGCCATTTGTTGCCTTGTAAAAGGAATCTGGTAAGAAAAAGGTTCTTTGGCCCGGTTAGAACTTTTAAGATAATCCATAAGGATTTTCAGTTTAACAGCAGGACTTTGTGAACACATATTCTGTGTCATTATTTGCTTGAAATACAAATTTTCAGAAATAAATCTGTTAATATCCATCCAAGTCTCCGGATATTTTTCCAACATTTTGAAAAACTGAGCTTTCGGTAACTTGAGTATTTTGCAATTTGTTGTGGTAACTGCATTCATAGGATAACTTTTATCCATGAAAAGTAAAGACTCTCCAATACTTTGTCCCTTTTCAAGGATGTTCTGGAGAATCTCTTTACCTTCTTCGTTGTAATTATTCAGTTTTACCTTACCTTCAACAATCTGATAATAATGGTTCGGGGTATCTCCTTCTGAGAATATGTTTTCGGAAATATTGTAATTTTCAATTTCCGCACCCATTGCTTGTAAAATGTTTTCGTTGATAATCATAATAGATTAATTTTAATTTTCTTATGATTTTAGAATTCTTCACAACTGGTGAAATCAGGAGAAAATATGATTTGATTGAGTGTATATCCTTTAGGATAACGACTGCTTAACGTCTCTGAACAGAATCGACTCGAGTTGTCGCTGTATCATTTCTAATAGATGCTGTATCTGCACCTGCTTGATTGTTAGTGGCTGCATTATCCTGTGTGACAGTACTAGAGTCAACGCCGCTGTTTTGATAGCCTGTGTCTTTTTTTGAACAACTCAGGACAAATATCATTATTCCGAGAATTGTGAACATTAAATTTTTCATAACAATTATTTTTTATAATTATATCCGCAACAACATCTATTCCATAAAACAAAAAATTAATCTATTATGACTATCAATAAAATACCTTAATTAACAAATTAGTCAAACATTACAACTTTATAACTAAAATAATTAACAATAACAAAATTAAATTATAAAAAAATGCAATGATATAAACAAATACAATAGTGAAGGCCGTTAAAATCTGAAAATTAAAGATTCGTAATGAATGAGAGATTTAATTGTAAAATAAATTTTATTAAAAATATAACCATTTAAATTACAGACAATTTATAATACTTCATTACACAATGAAAATTAAATAATGACTGACAATAATTTATTTTTTTTGAATTGCGACGATAAAGTATCTATATTCGTAAAACAAAACTGATGTTATGAGAAAAATAATTCTTTCTGTTTGTACCGTTGCAATTTTGCAGTCGTGTGTTGTTTCTACTGCTGCAAAGGTAGTAAAAGGTGTTGCAAAAGTTGGTTACAAAACGGTAAAAGGAACGGTGAAAGGTGTAAGCTGGGCGGTAAGCAAAGCCAACGGAAAAATTGATGAAGACCGTATCGACGGAACCTGGAAAGTTGTCGGTGTTTACAAAGGTTCGTTTGAAACCTTCAGCAATGACCAAGCCCCTGACAGTTCCTTTAATAGTGATTGTGCAGAAGGTTTTGACCAAATTATCTTCAACTCCAAAAAATCCAAATTCAAACCGGTACATTGCAGCACCGAGAAAGAAGACTGGCAGAAATATGATTTCGAATTTGGAAAAAATCCTTTGACCAAAGAAAAAGAAAACTACATCGAGTACAATTCCAGCAATTATATATCTGTCATCGACATCAACAGCAAAACAATGATCCTGGAAGGTAACCTGATGCCTAAACTAGCTTTTTCCGGAGCTAAGCTTTATCTTTTAGAAAAAGTGAAATAAGAGATTTTATCGTTTTCTCACAAAAATGAGAAATACTACCCATAAAAGCAATTAGGCTTATTCATTATCTTTGAGGCGTATGAAAATATCTATTTTTTCTCTGCTCCTGATAATGTTTTGCCTGCCTGTTTCTGCGCAGCGCATCGTGCTTTCGGATACGCTGAAAAAATACGATGTTGATTATCCTTATTACCTTGAAGACAAAGATGCATCATTGAATTTCGAGAGTGTCGTAAGTAAGACTTTTGTAAAAGCAGAAGATAAAGTTCCTGATTTTTTAGGCAATCTCTCAGACGCTATATGGTACCGTTTCAATATTTCTAACAAAACCAATGAAACTCAATGGTTTTTGGAAGTGAAAGCGGGATTTATGCATAACATTTCTATTTACCAAATCAATGAAGATGGCAGCGTAAAATCTCTCACTTTGAACGTCAATAATCACAGCAAGCATAAATCTGTGGCGTCCAATAATCTTATATTTCCAATTACTATACTCAAAAACTCAGAAAAAACAATCTTTATACGTTCCACCAGCAAAACGCTCATCAGGACTTCTATGAGCATTGGAACTATGCAAAAGTTGTATGAAGATAAAACTTTCACATCTTTTGGTGACGGATTTTTTACAGCAATTGCTGTTGCGCTGTTATTATATAACCTGTTTGTATATTTTATGCTAAGGGAAAAAGTTTATCTGCATTATATCGGATATATTTCTATAGCGATACTGCATAACAATCTGGTTGCCGGATACATACAGGCGGCTTTGCCATTTCCGGATTGGATCAATACAACTACAGTTCTTCCGGTAATGTGTTTTTTCAGTATTCTTTTCACCAATTCATTTCTACAATCCAAAGAATATGCTCCATTGATTTACAAATTTCGCTTACCGCTATTATTAATATGCATTATCCCATTGATTTGTTACGCATTGGGCTGGTACAGAATTGCTATATTACAATCCGCTACTTTGATTTTTATGCTTTGTATCTATTGGGTTATTGCCGGAATTATCGCATATAGAAACGGTCTTGCGCCGGCAGCATTTTATCTTGGTGGCTATGGTATTTTAGTTGTTGTAAGTATCGTTTACGAATTGAAAATGAAAGGTTTGCTCCCGGAGAATTACTGGACAGACTCATCTCTTTTTATTGGAGTCGCAATAGAATCCGTGATTTTGTCCTTCGCACTAGCCAACAAATTTAATTTCTACAAGAAGGAAAAAGAACGGCTACAAAATGAGGCTTATCAGCAGGCAACACGCTTTTCACGCGAGCTCATCAGTATGCAGGAAGCAGAGAGAAAAAGAATCGCTTCCGAACTGCACGACAGTCTGGGACAGAAATTGGTCTTAATAAAAAACAAAATTCTCAAGACATCATTATCAGAGACAAAAGAAACACAACAACTATCAGAGGACACATTGACTCAGAATGTTGCAGATGCCATTCAGGAAATCCGGAATATTTCTTACGGATTAAGGCCTTATCAATTAGACCTATTAGGTCTTACAAGCTCAATTAAAAGTATGGCGGAAGATAGTTTTGACACCACAGAAATTGATTACAACATTGATTTGCAAAATATCGACAGCTTTTTTGATAATGAAGCCCAAATCAACATTTACAGAATCATACAAGAATGCATTCATAATATTATCAAACACGCTGATGCAAAGAATATCTATATCATTATAAAAAAAATTGATAATCAAATCAAAATTACCATTACTGATGATGGTATCGGGTTTAGTTCCGATGAAAATAAAATGGGTTTCGGTTTGAAGGGAATCAAAGAACGTTTACAAATATTGGGTGGAACAATGAATGTAGATTCTAATTTTAATAAAGGAAGTCTTTTCGAATTTCTGATTCCTCTGCAATAAACAATTATTGAAAATGAATATTGAAAAAATAAAAATATTAATAGCAGACGACCATCCCATTTTCTTGAAAGGTTTGCAGGAAGTATTGGAAGATGCAGATAATCTGGAGGTTGTACATAAAGCCGACAACGGAACTGATGCGATTGACCTTGCTTTGAAAAATGAAATTGATATCGCTATTTTGGATATCGATATGCCGGGTGCAAACGGATTACAGGTTGCCGAACAAATTCTGGCGAAAAAACCTGGCGTTGCCATCATTTTACTGACGATGCACAAAGCAAAAGATACTTTTTTGAAGGCTTTGGAAATTGGTATTTCTGGTTATGTTTTGAAAGAAAATGCTGTTGTTGATATCATCAGTGCGATTTCGGCAGTCAACAAATTTCAGTCTTACATCAGCCCGGAGATGTCTTCCTATTTACTAAACAATAAAAACAGGAATCGTAATGATTCGACCTTACAACTGGAGCTTCTCACACCATCGGAAAAAAAAATAATGGAAAAAATATCGCAATACAAATCGACAAAAGAAATAGCAGAAGAACTCTTCGTGAGTGAAAAAACAGTTTCCAACCACAGGATGAACATTGCGAAAAAACTCGATTTAAGTGGTAAAAACAGCTTGCTGCGATTTGCTATCGAGCACCTGAATTCATAGCCTAAGCAATACTACCCAGAAATTTGAGTAAAAGCGCTCATTGTACAGCACTTGCAATCAAAATAATTTTGTACTCAGAAAAAAACGAGTATGAAACTTCGAAAAAATACAAGCAATTTTTATTTTATTACTTTTTTTCAATTGTTACTTTTTAGTGGATTTTGTTCTTATGCAAAAGCACAGATTTCTGATTCTGTACGTGTACATCTAGATTCCTGTCTGCATATTTTAAAAGACAATTCACTGTATAGCAAACGTGTGAACTGGAAATCAATTCAGAAAAAAGTATTTGAGAAAGCTAAAACTGCAAAAAACAAATCGGAAGCTTTTGAAGCAATGAAAATCGCCTTCGATGCGTTGGGAGATATGCACGCCGCCTATTATCATCTTGACCAATCCTACGTTCTTGAAAATAAAAATCTCATCAGCAGATATACAGATTCTATAAAAGCTGGGTGGAAAAGCGGACCTCGCATCGAAGGAAAAATGCTTGGTCAAATAGCTTATCTGCGTGTTCCTTACATCGGCGTTACCAAGCAGGAACAAATCAACAGTTATGGGAATTGGCTGTATAATGAAGTTGCGAAACTCAAGAATCTCAACCCAAAAGGATGGATAATTGACCTCCGACTAAATGGCGGTGGTAATATCAGACCGATGCTGGCTGGGCTGGCACCATTTTTCAAAGATGGAATCATAAGCTATTACATCAATAACAAAGGTCAATCCGAGGATGAATCTTCTTTCCGAGACGGAGACTTTTTGATGGATGGCAAAGTACAGGTTCAAATTAATAATAAAATTCCAAATTTTCCCGATGCCCAAGTTGCAGTTCTAACTGGTTCCGGCACAGGAAGCTCCGGAGAAATAACCGCAGCGGTTTTCAGCAAAAGAAATAATACTATTCTAATTGGCGATGATACAGCAGGACTTGCCAATGCGACCAATGGTTTTGTCTTTAATCATAATAAGACTTACTTCCGCATATCGACAGCATACATTGCCGATTCTAAAAAGAAAAAATTTCCGGAAATCATCAAGCCCGATGTCTATATCAGAGGTAATGAAAGCTTTAATAACATCAATTATGATAAGGCAGTAAAAAAAGCAATAGAATATTTGAAACAAAAATAACAACCAAAATTTATAAAAAATGAAACAAATAAAAATGATACTCTTATTATTCGCAGCACTTCTGATATCTTGTACAGAAGGCGATACACTTACAGAAACAGACACTGGAAATAATGTAACGGAAAAACCATACACTATACAAGGAACCGTGAAAGACGGTGCAGGAAATGCCATAAAAAGTGCAAGAATCAGGGTAGAAAATCCAAACGGAAACAATATACATTACACCACAACTACAGATGAGGCTGGCAAATACAGCGTAACCATGAGTGCCATCGGCGGATATAAAATGTATGCGTGGAAAGAAGTAACAACGGAAAATGGCACTTATCAGCTGAGAATGGGTATGGAAAAAGATGAGGATTATGATGCTTTCAGCGTTCCTGCAAGTGGTATCGTTAAGAATTTTGTGTGGAAACTAAATGGAAGAATCCCTGATAGAACCGTCAGCGCACAAAATGGAACAGGATATTTTGGAGGAAGTGTCAAGTTCATCAATTACAATTCTTTTGCTGATGAGATGCCTTCTGGAACTGAGGTTACTATAACTTTAACTCCTGCATCTGGTGCAAAATATCTCGATGGAACGTCAGCAGAAGGAAAAATTGTACAAAAGAAATTCATCATTGCTTCTGGCGTGGGACAGGTTTATTACATCAATGATATTCCTGCAACGAAATATAAAATTACCGCTTCCAGTATGAAAAATGGGATAAGCCAATCTGTGCATCTGGGAATTGGAAATCCGGATACTTTTACTCCAAATGCTGAATATTATTTCCGTCCGGATGGTGGCTCCGGCAATTATGAAAACGGACTGCTATCTCCAAACGAATATTATTTCTACATAATGAACAAGTAATCATTTTCATCATACTATTTTAATTCTGAGCAGACAGCTATCTATCTGTCTGCTTTTTAAAACTCAAAATTCATCATCAATTAACCTGGAGAAAACTTGTAGGCTGGTAAAGCCTGTGCTGTTTTTTCGATTTCTAAAAAATTAAAAAATAAAATCTTATGCTTAAAAAACTACTATTTGTCTTCCTTTTACTGACGCTTCATATTTCTAAGGCACAAAATGTTAATATTCCTGATGCCAATTTCAAATCTTATTTAATATACAATACTGAAATCAATACCAATGGCGACTTTGAAATTCAGGTGTCCGAAGCGGCTGCTTTTACTGGTGTTATCAATTGTGCTAATATGGACATCAAAGATTTGACAGGAATAGAAGCTTTCATAAATCTAACCGTTCTCTGGTGTAATACCAATAAGATTCAGTCGCTGGATGTCAGCAAAAACAAAGAATTAGCAATATTGAATTGCTCTCAGAACTGGATTGCTAATCTGGACGTCAGTAAAAATACAAAGTTAACCGAATTAGATTGCAGTACCAATCTGCTGACTTCTTTAGATGTTACAAGAAACACAAATTTGGGCAATTTGAAATGCTATCTCAATCATCTTACTAATCTCGACATTAGCAAGAATACAAATCTTACAATGCTGTATTGTTATGAAAATCTATTGAATACAATTGATGTCAGCAAAAATCTGATATTGATGACTTTTGACTGTTCTTCTAATAAACTTACTAACCTTGACATTACAAAAAATCTGAATCTCGATTTTGTAAAGTGTGCAGGAAACAAACTAACGAATCTGGATGTTACCAAGAATCTAAATCTCAATGTATTGCAATGCGAACTCAATCTCATCAGCAGTCTGGATGTGAGTCAAAATACAGGATTAGTCTATTTACAATGCGGTTCGAACAAACTGACAACTCTTGATATGTCAAAAAATACGAATCTCTTTGCGCTGGACTGTTATGAAAATCAGTTGACCAATTTGGATTTAAGTCAAAACCTGAATCTTGGATGGCTGATGTGCTATGATAATCAATTGACTTCTCTGGATTTAAGAAAGAATACTGGTTTATCACTTTTATCTTGTCATAAAAATAATCTGCAGTCTTTGGATTTAAGCAATAATATTTTACTGTCCAGCCTGAATTGTTCTTTCAACCAACTGCAATCCCTGAATGTCAAAAATGGAAACAACACTAATGTTTACGAATTTGATTCCACTAAAAACACTTCGCTTACTTGCATCCAGGTAGATGACGCCGTCTATTCGGAAGCCAATTGGATAAAAAGAGACGGAATTGCCAGCTACAATACCAATTGCGGTTTTGTTCTATCTGCTGACAACAATGCAAGAAATCCCATCAAAATCTTTCCAAATCCAGTAAAAGACATTCTCAATTTTTCCGAAGACATGACAGATATTAAAATTATCGATATGTCCGGGAGAACAATAAAGCAGATTTCTAATTCTTCAAAAAATATAAGCACAGAAAGTCTTTCGAAGGGAATTTACATTATCTCTTTCAAAAACAAATCGGGAAATATGATTATTCAAAAACTGATAAAGAATTAAAATTCCAAAAAAATAAAAACCTTACAGACTTCTGAAATTAAAAATGAAAAAAATAGCTTTCCTAATAATTATCAGTTCAATTTTAAACTATCTCAATGCCCAAATAGTTAATATTCCGGATATTAATTTTAAATCCTATCTTGTTGGAAATCCTGACATCAATACAAATAGTGATAATGAGATTCAGGTTTCAGAAGCGGTTGCCTTTACCGGGACAATTGACTGCAGTGATTCTAATATTTTTGATTTAACAGGGATTGAGATGTTTGTCAACATTACAAAATTATGGTGCTATAAAAACGATTTGACCACTTTGCACCTTAGCCAAAATGTTAATTTGGAAGACTTGCGATGTGATTACAATCAACTGAAAAACCTCGATACAAGCCATAATGTGAAACTGAAAACTTTGTTATGCGCTGCTAATAAAATTGCTGTATTAGATTTGAGCAAAAACCTTGAATTACGATATTTAGCCTGTTACGAAAACAATTTGGTCAATTTGGATTTACATCTGAATAAGAATCTTGAACGCTTGGATTGCGGATTAAATCAACTGATTAATTTGGATATAGGCGGAAATCTTGCCTTAAAAGAATTATCCTGTGGCTGGAATCAGCTAAAACAACTGAACCTTAAAAATGGCAAGAACTCGATTTTGCAGGTAATGTTGGCAAGAGGCAACAGCAATCTTAGCTGTATTCAGGTGGATAATGTGGAAGAGAGTAACAGTAAAATCAATTGGGCAAAAGACGTAACCGCCAGTTATAGTACGGATTGTAATTTTATGGACGTAAAAGATTACTATAAAAAAGAAATTGTGCTTTACCCAAATCCTGTAAAAGATATTCTAAATCTTTCCGAAGAAGTTTCTGATATAATGATAAAAGATATGTCCGGTAAAAGAATTTTGGAATTTACCACTTCAAAAACTATTAATCTCAAAAGCCTTCCCGAAGGAAACTATCTCATAGAATTTAAAAATAAATTGGAAAGAACAATCATCAAGAAATTGATAAAACATTGATTTTGGTAATTATCGACCAAAATATAATTTATTTATAAAATAAAAAAGCGTTGAAAATCAACGCTTTTTTGCAGAAAGGAAGGGATTCGAACCCTCGATACAGTTACCCGTATACTACCTTTCCAGGGTAGCTCCTTCAACCACTCGGACACCTTTCTAATTGAGGTTGCAAATATAATGAAATATCCGGATTTGCAAAATATTATTAAAACTCTTCTGTAATTTCGCCACAAATATTTTCACTAAAGATTTCCGGGAAAGCCTGTTCATATTTAGGATTTTTGAGAATATGCATGACTTTGGTAATAGCAGATTCTGCGGTCATATCTTTTCCACTGATTGCACCTATCTCCGTAAAAATATTACTATTGCTGTATTTTCCGAAACTAATACCTCCCGATATGCACTGACTTATCACTACAATCTCGATTCCACGGCTTCTTAATTCCTGAAGTACCGATCGTGTTTTATCGCTATTGAAAATTGTTCCCGAACCAAAAACCTGCAAAACAATAGCTTCGGGTGTTTTTAGCTCCAGTAAAGATTCGAAGTTCATTCCAGGAAAGATTCTGTAGAACAGAACATTTTCATTGAGATAAGTATCCAATTCGAATTCGCCTTTCGGTTTCCACAGCAAATCTTTTTCAATATTAAGATGAACACCGGATTGTCCAAGAATAGGATAATTGGGACTTTGATAAGCATCAAAAAATTCTGCAGAATATTTCAGACTTCGGTTTCCCCGGAGAATTTTGTATTCGAAATAGACAGCCACTTCTTTTATAACCGCTTCATCATTTTCATAGAGACTTGCATAATATAGACTTGTCAGAAGATTTTCCTTAGCATCGGTTCGTAAATCTCCGATTGGCAATTGAGAACCTGTTAAAATCACTGGCTTGCCCAAATTTTTCAGCATAAAGCTTAATGCAGAAGCCGTGTACGACATTGTATCTGTCCCATGAAGAATCAGAAACCCATCAAATGTGTCGTAATTCTTATGAATCCATTCCGCAATCATCCGCCACTCTTTCGGTCCCATATCAGAAGAATCTACAGGATTTTCGAATGGATGAACCGAGACTTCACATTCCAAAAGATTCATTTCCGGGATTCTTTTGAAAATGGTAGAAAAATCAAACGGAACGAGACTGCCTGTGGTGTAATCCTTTTCCATCCCGATGGTTCCGCCGGTATAGATCAATAGAACTTTTCTTTTCATATAATAATTTGATTCGAAGGTCAAAACTGCAGCCTACTTTCTCAGGATAAACCCATGCCAATTAAGCAGCCATAAAAACCTCAGCAAAAGTAAAATTTTAATATGAATCGGAAAAATAAAAAATGCCCGTTTAAAAACGAGCATTAATTTTATATTTAAGTTAAATTATTTAACCAAAAGGATGCTGGCAATCTGATTAGCCAACTCGGTTCCGATTCTGTCCTGGGCTTCTTCTGTTGCTGCGCCGGTGTGAGGCGTTAAGGATATTTTTGGGTGTGTCAGGATTTTTTCGAAAGGTGTCGGTTCATTCTCGAAAACATCAAGACCTGCAAACGCCAATTTTCCGGAGTCTAAAGCTTCAATCAAAGCTTCCTCATCAATTACGCCGCCTCTTGCACAGTTTACAATCGCGGCACCGGTTTTCATTTTATCCAGTTCTGCTTTACCGATAATTGGCCCATTCTGAGCAGGAACGTGAAGTGTGATGAAATCAGAATGCTGGATCAACTGCTCCAACGGCTCTGTTTCAATCTCCACATTAATATATTGCTGATTGTAGAAATCTACGCGTACACTTGCCTTTCCTATTCTGGTATCAGAAGCGATCACTTTCATTCCCAATCCAAGAGCGATTCTTGCAACCTCCTGCCCGATTCTTCCGATTCCGACAATTCCGATAGTTTTACCTCTCAGCTCAACACCTTTTTCGTAAGCTTTTTTCAGTTTTGCAAACTCAGTATTTCCTTTCACAGGCATCTGTCTGTTCGAATCCTGAAGAAATCTGCTTCCTGAGAAAAGATGAGCAAATACCAATTCCGCAACAGATTCCGAAGAAGCTGCAGGCGTATTAATCACATGCTTTCCTTTTTCTCTTGCATAGGCCACTTCGATATTGTCCATTCCAACGCCTCCTCTACCGATGATTTCCAGACTTGGACAGTTATCTATCATTTCCTTCGTCACCTTTGTTGCACTTCTTACAAGCAAAACCGTGACTTGATTTTCATTGATATAAGTAATTAGATTTTCCTGAGGCACTTTATCCGTAATTACCTCGAATCCGTTTTCTTTAAGCGCATCTATTCCGGACTGTGTCAATCCGTCATTTGCAAGTACTTTCATAGTATTATAATTGATAGTTGATAAATGATTATTGATGATGAATTGATTCCGAATTACTAAATCATTCATCATTCAATCGTTTATCATTGATATTGTTAGTCACGGAAAACTTCTATGGTCACTTGTTTTTCAACCATATCCGTGAATTTCCCTTTGTATCTTGTTGCTTTTACAAGGTGGTTGTCTATCCAGTGGTAGTTCCCGCCTCTTGGTTTGCCCATCAGCACACTGTGATATTTGAATCCGTGTTTGTCCAGCCATTCTTCTGTAATCTGTCTGAGATCCTCGGTTCTGGAAGTGAAGAAGCAAATCTGATGACCCTCATCATACCATTTGTTGATTGTTTCCAACGCATCCGGAAAAGGTTCGCAGGTTATCATTCTTTCCGGTTCTTCATTCGGAACATCATCCGTAATCGTTCCATCAATATCGATCAGGTAGTTTTTAATATCACCTTTCAGCATCGGGCTCAGATGTTCTATGTATTCTAATTCCATCGGGTTCAAAATTAAGTTTGCAAAATTAAATATTTCTATGCTGATTCACAAATCATTATCAAAAGCTTAACAAAAGGTTCATTTTATAGAAAATTTTTAAGAATAATTTACTTTTATTTTTACTAAAATAAGTTCTGGACCAAAAAATTTTAAGTTTCAGGGGAAATTATCGGGTATAATTCATCCGAAAAAGATATCATTAGTTTTTATATATTTGATTTCAAAGAAAAACTATGGAGAAAAAACTCAAACTTTGGGACGCCGTGATGATCGTAATGGGCTCGATGATAGGAAGCGGAATTTTTATTGTAAGCGCAGACATCATGCGGAATCTTGGTTCTGGTTATTGGCTGATTGTCGTTTGGCTAATCACTGCAGTTATGACTGTGGCAGCAGCAATAAGTTATGGCGAACTATCGGCAATATTTCCAAAAGCCGGTGGACAATATACTTACATCACGGAGATTTTTGGGAAGCCAATGGGATTTCTCTACGGCTGGGGAATGTTCACTGTTATCCAAACCGGAACAATTGCTGCAGTTGCGGTTGCATTTGGGAAATTTACGGCCTACCTCATTCCGGCACTTAATGACGCTGCTCCCATTTTTCAAAATGGTGACTTTAAGATAACCTGGATTCAGATTCTGGCGATTGTTGTGATTTTGTTTCTGACTTTTGTCAATACTCGCGGTGTAGAAAGCGGAAAACTTCTCCAAAATATTTTTACCTCATCCAAAATTATTGCGCTTCTCGGTTTGATCATTCTTGGTTTTGTTCTCATTTCTCAATCCAATTGGAACTCTAATATGAGCTTTGGCTGGGACGCTTTCCAAAATCTGAAACAAAACGAATGGAAAAGTATTTCCGGAGCAACTATTCTTGGCGGAATTGCCGCTGCGATGGTTGGTTCGGTTTTCAGTTCTGTGGCTTGGGAAAATGTGACTTTCATTTCCGGAGAAATCGAAAATCCGAAAAAGAATGTGGTCAAAGCAATGATTCTGGGAACTTCTGCAGTGATGATTCTTTATCTTTTAGTGAATTTTGTTTACCTCAACGCACTCGACAGAGATTCTATCGCTTTTGCAGCGAATGACCGTGTTGCCGTTGCTGCTGCCGAAAAAATGTTTGGAAATGCTGGAACAATAATTATTGCAGTTCTTGTGATGATTTCGACTTTTGGTTGCGTGAACGGAATAGTTCTAGCCGGAGCAAGAGTTTTCCAGACAATGGCAAAAGATGGATTGTTTCTAAAATCTGCAGTTGAAAATAATAAAAACGGCGTTCCTGCGAAATCACTTTGGATGCAGGGAA
>Ga0209960_1002752_pt1 | contig 16709 bp, 14 predicted proteins | sample ThiBiot_500_plan_2_FD_183947 | JGI IMG/M metagenome (GOLD analysis project Ga0209960, IMG submission 183947) | Wastewater bioreactor microbial communities from Cape Town, South Africa - Thiocy_expt_500_plan (SPAdes) | ecosystem: Engineered > Bioreactor > Thiocyanate-remediating >...
ACAATGTTTATAAAAGAAGTTCAATCATGTTTTGTTTTTGTGATGTTGTTATCCACTAACCGACTCACTTAGGATATTGAACCTTGATATACTACGCATATATTGAAGTATGCACACGCCAAGCAGGTACTTCACACATAAAGCAAGTGGAAGCAATCATTCTTCACTTTTACTTCGTTGTCATTCATTGATAGGAGAGAGAGGAGAGAAGAGAGAAAGAAAATAGTTCGTTCATTCATTCTCATTTACCTTAAAATAAATTAAATGAACAAGCTCAATATACTTCTCGTTCTCTCTCTCTCTCTCTCTCTCTCTCTTGTTCATGTACAACAGTATATAATCACAAGGACTCTTTTTCTTTTTTTTTTCTTTTGTCTCTACACGACCTATAAAGCTGCTAATCGACAAGCAAAAATCCATGAAACTAATTATACGGTAGATTATAGACAGTAAAGTCAGTCTAGAAAATGATTATTTTTGCTCTCTTCAATCAAGGTAATAACCAAAGCAGCCATTCTAATGCATCGTACATGACAAAAACGACTCGTTTTTTTCTCATTTGCCATTGATGAGTGTTCAATAGTCAATGTCTGACTAATTTCTGATAGACACACACATGTTTCTTTATTTATATTAGTGTTCAAAGTAATTATCTTCCAATCGCGACAGTCTATAAATGTGCAAGCACATTCTGATCATAACCGAAGACAGCAAGCAAAGAACATTTGATTACAAATCTTTGTTTCTTGCTGTATAATGAATCATTTCAAGCTGTTTCCACTAGACATATGATCTCATTGATGTTAAAAAAATAACACAACTAAATCTACTACATATATCTTGACATTGTATTGAATTCAAAGATGATTGAATTGAATTGAAGGTTATAATGATCATCATCATAATAATTATTCGTTCACTCTTCACACACTTGTCAAACGTTGAATTTAACACCTTGACTAAGACATACAAAAAAAAGTTTATCACCTTTCTCAATCGATCGATCGATTGATTTGTTTTCATTCATTCGAGCACCTGAAATAATAAAAGCAATTATTTCCTTCAAATCACTAATTCATTCTATTTTTATTTTTCTTCGATCGAGATATGAAAGTAAAACCAATGAAAACAACATGAAATTTTTATTCGAACTAAAAGCGATAGATTGATATGCTTGAACTTTGTTCATTCTTCGAGATCAGAGAGGTATGTTTAGAAAAACAATGCCAATCACAGAATAGGGACATGATATTATTTTCTATTCGTTCTTGAAGACGAAAACATCGATTGTTTATCGTGTTACTAATCGGTATGTCAATATAAGAACGGAATACTTAACAGTTATCATTTCATTTTCGAAACAAAAATGTTGGTCAAAATCATCATATTTGCAATTATTTCAGTGATGAGTGTAACATGTTTGTCATCGATAAAGGTGCCGAAATATTTAGGCATCTATTATGGATGGCCATCGTTGGTAGAGAATAGCAAAGGTGATGTAGCCAAAGCAAGTAGCTGGTTTAAACAATTTGATTTACTTGTTTTTGGTGACGGTATTTGGAAATCATCTCATGGCGATCATGTGAAAACCAAATCGATTATTGAAAATTTAATTGCAAATAAAACAAAAGTTTACGGATACGTTGATCTCGGCGTATCAACACAAAATTTAAATGAAACACAAATGCGTCAAGCAGTCGATGGGTGGCAAGCGATGGGTGCCAATGGTATCTTTTGGGATGATGCTGGTTATGATTACAAAGTAACTCGACAACGTCAATCGACTATGATTCAATACTGTCATTCGAAAGGAATGAATGTCATTATGAATGCATGGAATCCTGAGGATGTACTCGCTGGAGACAATATGCAATTGAATTCGAATGACACTTATTTATTAGAATCGTATTTAGTTGCTGATGGAAAATATTCTTCGTTGAATGATTGGAAAATAAAAGCGGATAAATGTGCAAGTTATCGAAAAAGTTTCGGTGTTCAAATGGCTTGTTTATCGACACCGAAAACCAATGATCAATTTACACAAGCGTGGTTTGGTACAGCGATTTATAATTTCGATTATTTTCAAGCAACAGAAATCACTTATAGTTCAAGTAATAATAAATTAGCATTCAATACTAATCCAAGTTCGAACTATGGAACTCGATGGACAAGTGATACGATCAGTTTTAATACAACTACGAAATGTTATTCACGTTCGACAGATTCTTGGATTTTAAATGTTCTTGGTGATGGAGAATCATGGGGCTATGGTAAATTTACTCCTGTCACAAAATCTGATTGAAAACTTGTGTTAAAAGTTATGTATCTCTTCGTTTGAAACCAACTTCTTCAAGTTGCATTGTATTCGATAGTCCATCAGTCGGTTCTAAACAGAGATCTAATTTTTTGCTAAAATCTTTGCAAATCAATTGAACAACATACGGTTTTTTGTTGGTTTGATATGAAAGTGTCGTGTTTGATCACTATTAGTGTATACATGATAAATGTACGGTCTTGGATGACTGTGAAAAGTAGATAAGACTACGGGATCAACAGGTGATGTTGCTCGTGTGTGTCTTCTACTGGATTGACTTGAGGGTGTGGAACCAACCTTCATTGATCCCGTTCGTTGAAATACTAAAAATAGAATTTTAACTAAAGCATATATTTACCAATTCGATATCGACTTACGAATCCATAAAAAGAAATGATCCAATAAAAGACTAGAAATGGTCGTTCCGATCGCTGCAATAATTGCCGACAAATAACCTAGAAGAAAAAAACAAACGAAACAATTAGTAATCGTGTTTTCTCTACTAATCACTTTGAAACTCTTACTATAATCTAAAGTCATGGAAACAAATTTTAAATTGAATAAACAATGCAGAGTTATTATAATTTGTGCCGTAAAACAACCAATTTGCAGAACAAATAAAATAATTATAAACGAAAATAAACATCGTTGATAACGATATTCAATGTTGAATACAGATTGTATGACAGCAAATAATGAAACTGTTAAAATCAAAAGACCAGCGATTTCAAAAGCAATGATAAGAATCGAAAATAATTTTACACTAAGATCTAACAAAAAAAAAGTACTTTTTTATGATTTAAAAACGCGTCTTACTAAGTAAAATGAAAAGAATTGCAGCAGCAATAAAAAGAAAAAATGATGAAATCCATGTAACAAATGGCCACCATAAACCAATTTGATCTACAACAACAATTGAATTGATTTGAAATCTAATAATTCAACGGAGTTTTACTTCGATGAAGACTCAACAAATACAGAACTCCACTTGATAGCAAGAAAAAATGTATAACATTAATCAAATAAGTTATCCACAATGATGTACGTGTACATTTTCCATACGGTGCATAGATATTGACCACATCTGAACTATCGATATAACCAATCGATACGAAATAATCAAACCAAAAGACGACATAATTTTCATTTGAAGTATCAGTACAATTATCTGTCATTGTTGTTTTCAAAGAACTCGTTCAATCGATCGAATGAAAATATTCTACTTTTCCCCCCTCTATATGTACGTATATTATAGCAACGAGCGTGAGCTATTCGAGTTGTCAAGATTAGTTAATTTTTTTTTCTTCTTCTACCGATTCTAATGAGCGTATTAACAAGCACGAATACAATTGAACATACGCAATAAATAAATGACTCAACAAATTCCAACGAGTCCATTCCGAATATCGATAGAGTATTGACGTGATTTACCCTCGGATGATATCTGCAAATATCGCAGACGAGTATTTTATGCATGATATCCTTTGGCATATAAGTACGATTCGACATAGCAAGAAGATAGATGAAACCGATAATTTGTTGTGTAAATAAATTCAAAATTAGCATCAATATGATCTCAAAGTTTTCTTTCCTTTTTTTGTGTCACTTTTGTTTTTAAGAGAATTATGCACGTTATAAGTACATAAAAACATTTTTTTTGTCACTATTTGTACATTTTCAGTTCTTTTTTGTCGTCTTGTAGAAAATTGATTTGAAAACTGAAAAGTCATTTACAACAGGTCCGTTATCCTTGAAATGCTATTTAAGTACGCTTGATCGATTTGTGACTATAAAATACACTTTTTTCTCTTCTCTTTCTTTGACATACACGTAAATGTAAGTGCGCAAATTCTTTCTTTATTATAATAAAAAAATCTTAACTTCAATGACGAACAAGCAAAAGAAATATTTTCGAGGTAAAAAAATCACTTTCGTCCATTAGTTGTTTGTATTACAAGATAAAAAAGACGAAAAATTTTCATGATTATAGTCTTATAAGGTCTCATGAAGAAACATTATGCATTGTTGTTTTTTTTCTCATGTGACTACCGTCTAGCAACTAAAACTACGGAATAAATCAATAGAAAAAAAAATTTCAAAACAACGAAATTCTTTGAATATTTCTGTGATTTTGTCTGTCTGAGATGAAATCAATAAGAAATTGATTCTTTTTTTAGTTGTTTTTCTTTTTTTTTAATAGTCGTCTAAAGCATATCACCATGTATATCGTTAATCGAATTATATATGTATAGATATAGGTTATATATATATAGAGAGAGAGGGAGAGTAGATGTTATGTCTAGAAAAGCCTTTCTTTGTTTCTGCCCCGATCGTGCAACATAGAACGATCTGTTTGGTAGTAGCGCGTGTTTGCGCGAGCTAGATATTATCTTTTATATGATGTGCAGACTGGTACGGCACGATCGGCATCATCATCCACGAATATAAGAGTGGGTGATGTTAGTAGCTCGTATTACATTCACGAGTAGTCGATTTCTTCTTCTTTTTCTCTCCCTCTCTCTTTTTCTTTCATCCGGTTTGTATCTTGCAGGTAGAAGAAGAACAAGAAAAAACCGTCTGTTATGTTTTTAAAAAAAAGCGCGAAGAAGAAGGAGAAATCGTCTCCTAGTCTCCCATATACACTATACTAACATCATCATCATCATCATTATCAACAACAACAACAACAACAAAAAACGCCTACTACGAAAAAAAAGCCAAAGAAACATTTGACATGTATAGTACTGAATAAAAGAAGAGATCTCTATTTGTTGCTAACTTCATCTTATTTTTCTCTCTCTCTCTCGTTCTTGTTTCTACGTGTTGTTGACGAACGAACATCATGATTATACAACAAATATATGTGTATACACTCGTTTGCCATTATTGATTGAATCCCCGCTGATGATTATGCTTACAGTGCCGTTTAAACGCACTGCTTACAGGTGCCCGTCAAAAGAATGAAAAAATGTGCGGAAAGAGAAACGAAAAAAATTACTAATAATGAATTTTCATATTTAGAAATATGCTTTATGTCTCTATTAATCGTTTTTTTTTGAAGTTGTGATAGATGTATTTGATAGATTCGTCGAGCAAACAAAAAGGCAGCTCGAAAAAAAAAAGAAGAGAAAAAATTCCAATGACAAATGATTGACAACTTTCTTTTTTTTCTCTTTTTCTCTTTCTTCCTTTCTTTCATGTTCTTTGACAACCGAATTGCAAATTTGAATGAAAAAATTTCAAAGATATTATTCAATATAAATAAATATATATACATGATCATAAAAGCTATCATCATTTTTTCCTGTGCTTACTTCATTTGTCAGTCAATAAATATGATAAGAATGTGAAGCATAACTACGATGCGACCACCTACACGAACCATGATGATGAAAGGATAGTCTCTCTCCCTCTCCCCCTCTTCTTTTACTAACATTGTCAAGTTATTGCATCATTACGTCATGATTTTCTTTCCTTTTCTTTCACATTCTTCCATTTTTCGTTGTCGAACATGGCAGACAGCGTCATTGTGACTGATTGAAATCAGACTAGTACAAAACAAGTATTCAAGTAATACGGTAAGCTACTTCTGAAGAGAAAGTTTCTTTTTTTTTGAGTATGAACATCATAAATCTCAAAGACTTTTCTCCATTGTTGATTTTTTGGTTCTCTTGTAACAAGAATGCCGACATTGAGACAGACAGAGCGAGAGAACCGAATGGAACAACAAAAAACAGAGACCTCGACCTCACATAAGAAGACTAAATAACATATTCAAATACACGCACATGGTGTGTTGCTTGATCGTTACTTTGCTTTTTATCTAAGACAGAGATAGAGAAAACGACATTGACTCGAAGACATTTCGTATTTTTTTCTCCTTTTTTTCCACCTTCCTATAACTGGTTTTGTTTGCCTGTCTCGTCTTATTCCACTCACATTTGCCTACGCTTTCTCTTTTCTGCCTTTTTTCCTTTTCTTCGTTTTTTTTTCTTCTTCATGATGTTACTGTTGTTGTTGTTGTTACTGTCGCCATCGTTGCAATTACTACTATTCTGACGATTATAACAAATTTTTTTCTCTCTTTGCTCATCGTCTTAGTGCATCGGCTCTAATAATAGCAAAAGAGAAAAAAAATCCAAGTGCCCTTTTTTTTCCTAGGCAAGCAAAATATATCTAAAGAATAAATAACTAAGATTTTGATTCTTGAAGAATAAATATAAAGATGATGATGACGCAGGAATAGAGAAGGGAAAAGGAAAAAAAGGAATATTCTTGAAACAAATCTAACTTTGCACTTCTTGCTTCCTTTCTTTCTTTCTTCCTTCAGCTTTTTTTCCTTTAACTGAAAAAATGAAATCATTTTAAATGAGCAACAAATCGATCAAGATAAGTATGTAAAATTTCTCGCTAAACCTTGAAAATCAATCGTCATCGTGTACAAGAGAGACCGAGAGACCGAGAGAGAGAGAGAGAGCAAAGAAATAAATGTTCGATATTCGAAATTTGTTCGATGAACATCTATAACGAATCAATAAAGAAAGAAAGAAAGAACCTTAAACAAACGAGTATTGCGTTGATGTTGAAGGACGTTTTCATTATATTATCACGTTTTCTTTTTTGATTATTCAACGTATAATTTTTCCTTCTCGAAAGAGAAAAACTTCTTTTTTTTTTCGACATATTTAGGAACTCGTTCAGTTTTTTTTTGTTGAACAGATAAAAGGGTCAATCATCGAACTATAGGTCACTACTTTTTCTTTCTTGTTCTCACTCGATCATATGTCAAACTGAAACTGTGCCAATGACCTCTCGATTCTCTTTTCATCATTCGTTCTCATTCCTTGGCTATACTTTAGCAAACAATAATAATAACCACAACAACAACAACAACAGCATAAACGACGACGATCATGATGATGATGACCTCATCCCTCGTCGTTCTCTTCATTTACGTTCTATTTCTTTCTCTTCCTTCGTCAGTGTCCTATCTTCTACCTAACCAGTCATATGCAAGTTCAATCTATATATCAAACAAATCAGCGTGTTCGCTAGAAGAGAAAGAGAACAATTGAAATATATATCTTCTAGATAGAAGAAGAATGTTCGAAATAATTTTTTGTTCTCTTTTTCCATTTAATGATTAATATGACAATCGACATATATCGAGGAGAAAAGAAAAGGTAGTTCTTGCAAACAAGAATATTGGTTGTTATCGATAAAAAAAATCAGTTGGATGACTTTTTGGCCATTTACTACATTCTTTTTCTCTCTCTGTCTCTCTTCGTTTCACTTTTGAATAGCGAGTAAACGCAAGAAGAGGACAAGTATACGTCGCCAACTATAACGACCATTATTCGATGTGCAACAAGCAAAAGAAGAAGAAGAAGAATTTTTTTCTCTTTCCTTTCTTTTCGTCGTTCGTTGATATAGGCAGACGAAGCAACAACGCGAAGCGTTTGATAGTTTTGATCGGTTACATTTCTCTTTCTTTTCTTCTTCTTCTTCTGCTGTCTGTCGAGAAAAGAAAGAGACCAGTGACAGTGACATATCGACGCCAAAGAAAGAGAGAAGGTACCTATATACAATTCGCGAATCAACGACGAGAATGAGAAGAGGAAACATCTAACACCACCATCATCAACACAAAAGAAAGAGAGACAGATAGACGTTTGGCTGGTGCAAGTGATTCTTTCTCGTTTTTTTTCTCTTCCGTTCGTTCGTTTCTCTGCTGCTGCCGCTGTAGCTGTACGACGTTTTGACGTGTGTCTTTTTTTCTTTTTCTTCTTCTCCTCTTCTCTTCTCTTTCTCTCTCTCGGCTGTTTGTTTCGACCAGTTTCTTTCTCTCCATTGCATACACACACGATTATTACCAGTTTAGATGATTTAGTCGATTATTTCTCTTGAAACGAGAGAGAAGAAGAAGAAAACTATCAAAGAATTGAAAATCCTCAACAAGTAAATTTACTCTATTACAGATTTCATTTCTATCAATTCATCCATTGATCTCCATGGATGAATGGCGAATACATCAACAACAACAGCAACAACAACAACGAATGATATCAGGTGGCGTGGGGCCTATTCATAATTATCATTCAGTTCGTTCACGATCATCTCCATATTCATTACCACATCAAATGACTGATTTAAAAGCAACATATTCATATCCTCAAAATCCATCGAATACGACACCATTGTCAAATCCTTTGTCTCCATCGGTAACTACAGCGACAACACCGAATCCCAATCCAAGTACTACGCCTATTTCAATGAAAAGTGATTCAAATGATGCACCTGTTTCAGCAACATCATCGACATCGACATCGACATCAGTCGACGAAGTTTCAACGACAACTGCAACACCCGTAAGTTTTCGAACAAACTCGAAATATGTTCAATTCGAATAAAAAAAAATCAATTCTAGGATGTTTATAATCCTGCAATGAATAATAATCCTAACAACAACAATCCGTCGTATACACCCGTTCCAATCGAAACACGTATGATGCCAGGCAAATCTTCAGTCGGTCCAGTCATGGGATATCATCCCGGTCAACAACAAATTATGGCAGCACGATCTCGTTCAATGCCATATCCAATGCCACCACCAGGACCACATCATCATCATCATCAACAACAACAACATCCATCTATGTATCCACAAGCTTCAGGTCCGATGTGCCAATGTCCGCCGCACATGCATACGAACAATGGTCACTATCCAGTGCATTCATCACCTCATCCAATGTACTATCAGCATCCTCAACAACAACAGCAACATGAAGCATGGTATCGCTATCAGCAACAACAAGCTGCTTGGAGACAGCATCAGATGCAACACCAGCACTTACAATCTCATTCCCAACAATCAATGCCAATGGAACAAAATTACAATGGCATTCTAGCTGATTCGACTGCAACAAATAAATTGAAAGCGCCGAAAACGAAAACCAAAAAGAAAACTCCAAGTTCACAATCATTAAATGAAGAGCCTCTCGCAAAATATCAACCAGTACCTCCAACATCTTTAAATCTTTCTGTGCAACAGCATCAACAACAACAACGTGCATATATACCGCCTTCACCAGCAACCTACTATCCATCTGTATATTCAAATTCAAATCCATATGCACCAGCACAGCAATTACCTCCACCATCTCAATCAACATCTATTACACCAGATCATCCGATGTACACTCAAGCATCGCCAACAACACTTTCTCATCATCAATCTCAAATCTTTACAAGTCCATTGAGTAATCCTGGTACACCACATCAAATACTGAACAACGGAGAGTTTACTGGTACTGCTGAATTCGGTGTTCCGTATCATTATGGTGCACCAGGTTCGGTCAATTCACTAACCGATGCACTTTGTCCAAGTGGTGATATAGCTGATCGACAAATGACACCTGGTCCACCAGTAAATAAATCTTTTTTCATAGGAAATTTCGAATTCTAATCAAATGATCATTGGATTTTTTTTTCTAGAGCGTTGGTACACCTCGTGTTGCTCCACATCAATACTCATTTCCACATACGCCATTAACGCCTCAAACAATCAACAATCAAAGTACAAATCCACATACACCTGTTATGATGCCACCAACGCCAAATCCATTGTCCGCACCTCCGACGCCTCTCACACGGCCACGATCATCAGGCGAACAAATTCTAAATCCATATCAACAATACGAACAAAACAAAGGCATGAGTAATGTTGATGATCTAGCTGCGTATCTCAAAGATCCAACAAATATTCTCTTTCCTGATGATGTTTCATCGGTAAGCTTTTCGATTTATCATCGTTCATTGATTCGATTTTTGCTGGTCTTTAGACACTTTTCGACGATATTGATGCTTTGGCTGATACGTATCTCGGACCACAAGCTGCCAATCAAGTCCAGCCCATTGTTGATACGAATTCAGCCGAAGATATTCTTTTAAGTTTTCTTTGCTCGGATGTTTCCAGTTGAACGAAAATCAAAATATCAGTCAATCATTTCTGTACGTTTTCGTTTTGTTTTAAATTAGTTCTGAAAAACGCACACAAACAAACAAACTAAGAAGATTCTTTTTTCTGTCCTATGTATATGTACGATTGTTTCTTTGCTTTCAATTCTCTTTGTACGTTTACACGTCGATTCATTGTATAAAACCATCTAATTGAAGAAAATTTATTGAATTTTTTCTTTTTCTGAACAAGAGTTCTCTCTCTGTATAGTTCTCTCTCTCGCTCTACAATAATATCATTTTCTCATTTGATCTTTTTTTTTCTTGTTGTCTTTCTCTCGATTATTTATTGTGCATGTGCTAGAGTTTATTCCTTCTAATTATTATTATTATTATTATTATATTATTATTATCTATCTCTTGTTTTTTTGTTTTGTTCTTCTTGAGAATTTGATGAAATCTTTTCTTTCTTTTCTTTTTCTCTTCAAGTTTTTGTTTTGTTCACGAGAAGAGAGAGAGAGAGGGAGAGACATCGAGCAGAGCTATTTTCGTATTTAATAAAAATAATGATGAAAATTTGAAAAAAAAACAACATGCTCGAATCTTAATCTTCATATATATTTATTTCAAATGCGAAGAAAAAGAATGAAATAACGTATTTACTTAACAACACAATATTGTTTTATTTATTTTCTTTTGTCTTTCAAAATCTAAACGCAAAAATGAAAATGTTCTACTGATAACAACAATTACATATGAGTTTTCGTTTGCCCTTCAAGGCTATGATATTAAATGCTTATCTTCCGAGTGCTTCATATATAAAAAGACCTGATCTCTATTGAAATCATACGATTGTTGTCTAGTTTCTGTTTGAGAAAAAGAAGATGTACGCTGTTCTCGCACTTTGTTTAATCGGTATTGTTGTTGCTCAACAACCACAACCGTGCACAACACCACAACAATGGGAAGCCACCTTTTTTGATATCAATGAATCACAACGAGTTTTCGTTCGTGGTCGATTGTCTTATGATGCTACATATCATCGTGAACGTCTTATTGAAGAAGTTGGTGTTGGTCGAGATGGTAAATTTTATGATGTCATCGCTTTATTTGATTCCAAACTCGAATTTATCATCGATTTAAGAACAAACAATTGCACACGTCAACCACTTACACGAGCATGGCGTGACTTTGGTATTCGAGCAAATGCTACTTCACTCGGTGAAGCTTATATTGGTTCATCAGCTGTTCCAGGCGCTAATGTCTTAGCTACATTATGGTAAGTTTAAATTCTGATTGATTTCAAATCAAATGTCTATCTATTCGTTTAGGGGAGGTAATCACACTGGTCAACAAAACGATACAGTTCGTACTTTTGGTGTCTGGACACTTCAATCATGTCTTCCAGTTCGTCATATCAGTCACAGCAGCAAATTTGGCCGTACTGAAATCCAATTCTATGATATCACTGCCGGTATTAGCAATCCAAGTGTATTTATTCCACCATCACACTGTCTTACAGCTGAAGAATATGCTATGCGTGATGCTCTTTTCGGTGCTCATCCAACAAAGAAAATCCATCAATAGACAAATTCCATTTTTTTTTCGTTCTATTTTATTTTATTCAATGTAAACGTTCTACTAGTTTCTATCCAATAAAATAAAGAAAAAGCTTCATTGTATCATCAAACCAACGAAACCATTTCTCTCTTTATCTCTCGTATACTCATAGAACTAAACGTTGTTTAGTCGAAATTTTAACATCGTCATCATCAATGTTTTCTTAGCCTGTCCTGAAGTGTCGTTTGATGACATTTTTTTTTCTTCATACTATTTATCGAAGTGTTGTCTTATGAATGTTCTAGAACTATTTTTATCTGAAGGTGAAAATAATATACGCAAGTAACGCTCCACTTGAATCTAATCTTTGTGGGTGAAAAAGATATACCGCAGAATTGTGTTGTTTCGAGTTCGAGGTGATTCAGATTATTTACGTTCGATGAAATTCAATAAAATTTCACGAGAGTCTGCTAATAACACTTTTGAGTGCAATTTTGAGGATTTCTAGTTACGAAACTAAGTACCTTTATAACAATGAAATCAAAAGATTAAAAAACAAAAATATACTGCTACTAAAACCGTACTTTAATGACGGTTTTTAATCACGTACCAGCACTCCTTCTCCTTCACATATATATAAACCGATAGTTTTTATTGTAAATTATCCTTGTGATATTAGTTATTTTAATTTCATTGAATATGTTCGTCATTTTTGCTCTTTGTCTCGTTGGCATTACAGTTGCTCAACGACCAGTTCCTTGCACGACACCACATCAATGGGAAGCACGTATTCACGATGTTGATGAACAACAACATTGGCGTGTCGATGGTCGAATAAGTTATGATGCTATCTATCAACGTGAACGTGTTCAAGACGAAGTCGATGAAGCTACTTCGAGCGATTTCTTTGATGTTATTTCTCTTTTCGATGCTAAAATTGAATATGTGTATAACTATCGAGCACGTAATTGCTCACGTCGTGAGATTACTCGACAATGGCGTGATTTCGGTATTCGACCAAATGCTACCTCGTACGGTGAAGCTTATGCTGGCTCATCATCTTATCCTAATTCCGGTGTTTTAGTTACAATCTGGTAAAACTAAAATTCTATCTTTTGTTTCTATTTCAATTTTAATTGTGTCTAGGGGCGGTAATTTTACAACACCAAGCAATGATACCATTGAATATATCTCTCAATGGACATATAATGGATGTCTTCCAGTTCATCGAACAACTTTCAGTCAAAAATACGGTACTTCACATTTATCATTTTTCGATGTTACAATTGGTCTTCGTGATCCAAATGTATTTATTCCTCGACGAGAATGTCTATCGGCTTATGAATGGGAACACCGATATGAAATCTTCGGCAAACCAACACAAAAAATTCTTTAAAAACAAATACAAAAATATAATCTTCTATATTTGTTCGATTAATTCCATCATAGTTTCTCTAATGCAAAAATAAATAGTCCAAAAAGATTGTCGTTCGAAATTGCGATGATACGTTTTTTTGTCCTAGGCGACTATTAAATTGTTATTATGAGATAATGACATGAGAGAAAAAATATTATTCTGTTTGTTCTCGTTTTTTTGTCCAGTGCTTTTTGATAACATACCTGAAACCATACTTTACTGATAACGAATTATTCTATTAGTCGTCATGTTTTTTTTTTATTATATGAAGTCAAGGTTAGTAAAGATATATTGACTTTATTCTGTTCTGTAAGAACGTCCCTATATAAACACCTCGTTTAAAGACTATTTATTACCGTCTTTGTTGTTCTTTCGTTAGCACAGAAATGAAACAAATGTTAGCAGTTTTTCTTCTCTGTTTAATTGGCATTGCAATCGCTCAAGTGCCAACCCCATGTACAACACCACAATCATGGGAAGCTTCAATTTACGATACCGATGAGAAAGATCAATGGCGAGCTCGAGGCAAATTTAGTTATGATGCTGTCTATCATCGTGAACGACTTGCTGATGAAGTTGATGATCCAGCTGGCCGACATTTCTATGATACTCTTGCTCTCTTCGATTCACAAATTGAATATGTCTTTGATTTCCGTGCTCGTAATTGCACTCGTCGTGAACTTACTCGTCCATGGCGTAACTTCGGTATTAATGCAAACGATACATCATTCGGTGAAGCCTACGTTGGTTCATCAGGCTTTCCTGGTGCTGGTGTCTTAGTCACAATCTGGTAAGTTCTTTCTTTTGTACGGTTAAGATTATTTTCACATGTCAATATTTTTCAATTTATAGGGGTGGTAACTTCACAACACCACAAAATCATACATTCGAATTTATTTCACAATGGACATATCAATCATGTCTTCCAGTATCACGAACAACATTCACACCATGGAATGATACTCAACATCTCTCATTCTTCGATGTTACAATTGGTATTAGCGATCCAAATGTATTTATTCCACGACGTCAATGTCTTTCGGACTATGAATGGGAACATCGATATGAAATCTTCGGCAAACCAACCGACAAATTTCAATAGATTTCTTTTCTTATTTGTTCTTCTTTTTTCTTCGAAAAATAGATTCCATTGTGAAGTTTTTCTTTCGATTTGAAAATAAACACAAAATTTCCTAAGAATTTCAAAAATGTTCTGTGTCTTCAAAACTCGTCGTATCGAAATAATAAATTGCATCGTCATATTACTCAACAATTTCTTTGTTATTTCATGTTTATCAAAAAGAAATCTTCTCGAAGATTTCTACTTCGTTTTGTAATTTTTCTTCGTATTCTATTTCAGTAACAAGATAATTTGTTTGTCGTATATAGAGAAGGATTTTATTTATTTTTCAACCACTGGTAAACATATTCGCAAACAAGTATTTTATTCTTTTTTTCTTGATAACAGCAAATTGTGGTTATCTTTTGTTGGTTTCCCTTTGTCAAGGTTGCTTTACCCAATATTTACTAAACCCTTCTCACTCTCTCTGTGCGTATATAAACGGTTGTATTCTCACTCGATTTCACAACAGAAGTTTTCACTAATCTGCTGTTTCTTCACCGACAATTCGACAAACAATGCTCGCAATTCTTGTTCTCTGCTTAGTTGGCTTTGCTGCTGCTCAAACACCAATTCCATGCACAGCACCACCCCAATGGGAAGCACGATTCTTCGACAGCAACGAAGAGCAAAAATTTACAGTTGAAGGAAGATTCAGTTACGATTCTCTCTATCACCGTGAACGTATTCTTGATGAAGTCGATGAACCCAATGAACGTGATTTCTTTGATGTCATTGCTCTCTTCGACTTAAAAGTTGAATTCATCTACAACTACCGTGCCCGTAACTGCACACGTCGTGAAATCACCCGTCCATGGCGTGATTTCGGTATTCGACCAAATGATACATCATACGGTGAAGCCTACATCGGTTCATCAGCTGTTCCAGGCGCTAATGTTTTAGTCACAATCTGGTAAGTTCTTTCTTTACTGTTATGTTTATATTTTATCGTTTTTTTTTCTAGGGGTGGAAACTTCACAACACCACAAAATCAAACAATCAACTTCGTTTCAACATGGACCTATCTCGGATGTATCCCAGTTCAACGAACAAGCTTCAGTGAACAATTCGGAATTTCACACTTATCATTCTTCGATACAACAGCTGGAATCAGCGACCCAAATGTCTTCATTCCACGACGTGAATGTCTTTCAGCATACGAATGGGAACACCGATATGAACTCTTCGGTACACCAGCCAAAAAATTATAATAGCTGAAATTCTTTTTTTTCCATCATCTTTATTTTATAAAAGTTTTGTTTTAATTTTCTTAATAATAAAGATAAACATCGTAACATCTTAGAAACATTAATTAATCATTTTCTACTTGATGAAATTATTGTACTTTCGGTTCGATTTTGTAGTAATTGCCTTGTAACAACTGATAAAAGTGCAGCTACGAACAAATGATTTCGACTTTTTGATAAGCGAACGTTTTATGCCGTAGGTATCGCGTGGTACTTAAACGATAACAACATTGTTTTAACAATTTCAAACCACAGTAAAAACCTCCCTAAACAGGACAATATATTTGTTCCCTAGATGAACTTTTTTAAGCAAGCGCTGGCAAATCTTGAGTTTCTTGAGCCTGATTGTCCTGTGCTATGGACACATCTTGAGTCAAGTTTTGAGGGTGCTGTAAAAACTGATGTGCTTGAATTTCTTGCTATATTTTGTGCAACTCTAAGTTATATATTGGACATCTTGTTCAAGTGCTTGAGTTTCTTGGCTACGCGCTTGTGTTTCTTGGTCAGACAAATATTTCGTGCCGCTGGCTATGCTTCCAACCCAAATATTATGCTAGCTGATGAACAGAAGGTTACAGAATTGAAAAGTGAGTACTTATTTTCCTAAAAATAAGATACGAATATGTATTTTTCTTATAGATGCAATGCAAAAGCGGGACAAAACTTTGCAGGATGCAGAAGCATTAAGTGAAGCATGGTAAATTGTTAAAGAGTCAGTTCGTCAGCTCAAACATGATGACAAACGAAATAAAGTCTTACGAGTAATTAGAAATTCAAATGTTAATGCCACTGTTACAAATCCATCGTCATCGAAAAATTCTGCAGATGATCCAACTGATAAAAGCTTTCATTAATCTATTTTTATTATTAATTAGAAGTTTCTAAGGACCGTTAATTATATAATTGCATATTTTGAAAAATAAATACTTTTACAAAAGCATAAAGAGACAATTCATATTACTCCTGAATTCAAAAATGAATAGTGAGAATTATTTTCAGCTCAACTTAATTACGGACAAGGATATCATGCGCTTTTTTCTTGTCTTGAATTTCTTGAGTTATCTCACGAGTTTAATGCATATCACTTCAGCGCAT
>Ga0209960_1002753_pt1 | contig 16707 bp, 20 predicted proteins | sample ThiBiot_500_plan_2_FD_183947 | JGI IMG/M metagenome (GOLD analysis project Ga0209960, IMG submission 183947) | Wastewater bioreactor microbial communities from Cape Town, South Africa - Thiocy_expt_500_plan (SPAdes) | ecosystem: Engineered > Bioreactor > Thiocyanate-remediating >...
ATCACAATTTCAAAAATGTTATCGATGCATTGTCTATCTATCAAACAATAGATAGATAAGCCATTCAATGATCCAAAATTTGGAAAAAAAAAAAAAAAAAAATGGCTCTGCCACATCTTCAATAATTAATTGGAACTTTACAATTTTTTATTACAAATACAAAATAACCTAACAACAATAACAACTGCCTCATAAATAAATCTACAAAAAAGAAAAAATAAGAAGAAGAAAGAAAAATAAACATAAACATAAACAGAACCGAAGAAAAAGAAGAAATAACAGGAAAAAAAAATAGAGAAAAAAGGGCACTTCTTGAAACTTTTAAATTTTTCCAAAGAAAAAATCCAAAAAGGTGAAAAAAATGTTTTTTGTGACATCAGCAAAGATGACTTTCACCCAATTCCCTTTCGAACACAAACCCCCAACCAACAAACATCAAACCTCCCACACAACACGAGCTTCGAACTTATCAAAAAGCGAGGATTCAGAAAAAACTAACCATAATTCCTTGAATCAAAAAATCAACGAACCTCAAAGAAAAAACAAAAACAAAGAAAAAAAAATCAAATCATTTATAAATTATCTAAAAAATTAATGATAAAGAAATTATCAAACAAATAAATAAAAAAATTCCTTCCCTGTATTTATTTATTTATTTATACTTTACTTTTCAATTCTTTGATGTTCATTCACCAAAAAACTTTTGGGAATAATCAAAAATTTATTTGAACGAGCACTATTTTGAGACAATTTTTTTCAAATTTGAGCTAATAAATAAAATTAAAATAAATAAATAGAAATTCGTTTCTTGTCTGTGGCTTTTTTCTTTTTTTTGTTGTTTGGGTTTTCTTTATTTTTTTTTGCAATTTAGTTTATTTTATTTTTGTTTGTTTTCTTTTTGATTTTTTTATTTATTTATTTATGACGTAAGCCGTTATCTTTTTGATTTTTTTTTTTTTTTTCAATTTGGAAAAAAAAAATTTTTATAATTACAATTATAATTATTCTAATTCTTCTTAATTTCTATTGTATTTTATTATATTTTATCAGAAATTTTTTATTCTTAACTACTTTTATATTCTGTATTTTATTATTCTCAATTCATTTATTATTTTTAAAAAAAAACATTGTTCATTGTAATTTTTATTGTATTTTTGATTGTTTAATTATCACACCATTCACACTTTTTTTTTTGTTGGAAAATTTTGACACAAAGTAAAGCAATTACACACAAATTATACCCTCTTCCCAGTTATTGTGAAAAAATAGTATTTGGATAAGGAAGGAAGGAACTTATTAGTTGAAACACTTTTTTTTTTTTTTTGTTTGTTTGTTGAAAATTTTTTGTTGTTTTATTTGAATTTGTCTGTATTATAACAATGGCGAAACTTGTTGGTGACTATGTGCTTTTAAATCATATTGGACAAGGAACTTATGGTGTCGTTCATAAAGCTCAACATCAAGTAATTTCTTTCTTTAATTCTTTCTTGTTGTTGTATTCTTCTCTTCACTCAGAGAGGAAAAAAAAAAAAAAAATGCTTATTCATGTAAATTATCATTTTTTTTTAAAAAAATAGGCGACTAGGGAAATTGTAGCAATAAAAACTGTAAGAAATTCACGACTAACTTCAAAGAAACTTGTAGAAGGGCTTGAAAAAGAAATAAATATTTTGAGGACACTAAAACATGACAATATTGTAAATTTAATTGGAATAGAGGTATTTTCTTCTTTCTTCTTTTTCTTTTAATTATCTCTTATTAGTCATTCCTCAATTAACAATTTATTATTACTATTATTATTAGAAAACAAAAGATGAAACCAACCTAATAATGGAATATTGTAAAGGCGGAGATTTTGCTATGTATATGAAAAAGAAAAAAAAGTTAACAGAAGAGAAAGCAAAATTTTTCTTTAAACAACTTGGTTAGTATTTCTTTCTTTCCTTTCTCTTTCTTTCTTTCTTTCTTTCTTTCTTTCTTTCTTTCTTTCTTTCTTTCTTTAATTCATTAATTTGGAATCAAAATTATCTCCCATCAATAACAAACCTAAATATAAATTCTCTTTCCATTTTTTAGCATCAGCCCTAAAATTTATGCAAGAACAAAAAATCATTCACCGAGATTTAAAACCGAGCAACATTTTACTAGCATCAGATGGTGAAGATCCAATCATTAAGGTTGCTGATTTTGGTTATGCACGCTTTTTAGAATCTACACAATTAGCTGAAACTGCTTGTGGAACTCCTTTATATATGGCCCCAGAGGTATTCAGGAATAAAAAATATGACGCCAAAGCTGATCTTTGGTCTGTAGGATGTATATTATATGAAATGATCACAGGAAGTGTACCATATACAGGAAAATCACAAGTTGATTTATTTGAAAACATTCAAACCCAAAACCTTTCTTTCCCTACTGATGTTTCACCTAATTGCAGAGTAATTTTTTTTTTTTTTTTTTTTTTTGGCAATGGCAATAACACTTTTTTATTGATATTTCTCTAATGATTTTCTTTATTTATTTTAGGATCTTCTAAAAAAACTCCTTCAAAAAGACCCTAAAGACAGAATTGAATTTTCTGATTTTTTTGCCCACCCATTTCTCACTGATTCTTTTCAATCTTTAACCCTTCAATCTTTTCAAAACGATAATGAAGGTAAATTTTATTTTACATGATTATCCTTTTGTTTCTTAATTAATTTTTAAATATTTGAAATTTTAATAGACAACATTGACATTCATCAAATATCGAGAGAAGCTATGGAATCTATGGAAGAAATCGGAAATCCAAACAAATTGGTAACTTCACAAGGACAAGCAGATGAAATGGGTCAACTTAGTTTTATGTCAAATTCTATTCCTCGACCAAAAACAAAATTATTCAAAGAACCAAGTAATTTTTTCTCATTTTCCTATTTCTGAAAAAAAAAAAAAACAACAATAACAAAAAACAATAAAACAAAACAAAATAATATAAAGGTGACAGTTCCGAAGATGATTATGTTGTAGTTGATCAAAAATCTATTGATGTAAATGCAATCGCTGATGTTGTTAATCTCTCCCCTATCTCAACTCCAGAATCTCATCTCAATGCTTCCTCTCTTCCTTTTTCTTCATCTTCTGGTTCATCTTCTAACTCCTTTACACAAACTGAAAATCCAACCCCAAATCTAACAGCAAATGTAGCTAAAAATTCTTTCTCACCTCCCTCAATTTTTTCAAAATCTTTTATTTCTGAGTTCACACCAACCCAAACTGGAAGCCCTCCATATTCTTCATCTTCTCCTGCTTCTGGATCTGCTCTTTCAAAAGGTTTTTTTCTTTTTTCTTTTTTCTTCTTAACTGCTTTTATCCTCTTGAAATATTTTCTAATCCCGCTTTTATAACTAGCTCTCGCTTTTGCAAAATACTTTTCTTCATCAATAGTCCCAGAAGAACAAAATACCCGTGATATTGTTGCTTCAATTAAAGAAGCAACACAAGATGCTTCAACAAATGAGGTTTCATTTCATTCCATTCTTTTGTTTACAAAAAAAAAATCCTTTTTTTTAAAAAAAAACTTCAACTTTTCAACATGTATAATAACAATAGAAAGCAATTTGGGCTGAAATTGTATCTGCATCAAAAAGGGCAAACACCATTGTTGGAGCTGCAAAAAAAATCCTTGCAGATCCAAAACCAGGAAACGAAGAAGCAACTTATTATCATGGTTATATTTTATACTTGAAAGCGTTATCTACAATGCATGTAGCCATTATTCACGCCAGAAGGTTTTGGCAAGTAAAAGATCAAACAGTTACTAAAACAGTCAACAATAGTAATTTTTCATTTCATTCTAATTTTCTGAATTTAAATATTTCCTTCAGTTATTAACATTCTTTTATTTCTCTTTTTTTTTCAAAAAAAAAGTTACTCAACTTATCAGAAAGGGATTCAATGAATATCTTGAAAAAGCTGAAGAATTAAAAAAGAGACTCAGAGGAACAAGTTATTTTGATATTATCTTAACAGGCCAAATTTATCGAGATCAAGCAAGATTAATTGTTGAACAAGCAAGGGCCTGTGGAAAAGAAGCAGGAATTGACGAACTTGAAGAGAACTTTATTTTGAGCGAAAAGAATTATTCAAAAGGTAATTTTTCTTTTCTTTTCTACTCAACTTTTCAAATTATTCTAAACTCTATTGTTTATCTTTTTTTTAGCCCTTTTTTTATTTGAATCTTTGGTTGCAAAAGACCTCCCTGAAAAAGAAAAGCTGAATGGTGCAGATCGAGCTGTCATTGAAAGCTGTGAGTTTTTTTTTCTTTTGTCTTTTTTCGTTCTCTTTCTCTTTCCCTTTCCCTTTTGTCTTTTCTTATATCTTGAGTTTAATTTCTAACAATAAAAATAATATAGTGATCATCTCAACGAAAAAAAGACTTCAAGTTCTTAAAAAGAAAAATCCTCCAGAATCAAATTTTTGAGGACCTTCAAGATTTCTCTCTTCTCTTCTTCTCTTTTTCTCTTTCTCTTCTCTTCTCTTCTCTCCTCTCTTTCTTGTTTCTTTTCTCTTTTCTTTCTTTCTTTCTTTCCCTTCTTTCCCTTCTTTTTTGTGTATCACAATTGTACATAAAGCAATAAACTTGTATTTTTGTCTTTGTTTTTTTCATCACTATCAAAATTGAATTCAAACCCCAAAAGAAAAAAAATATTTTTATTTTTTCATTTTTTTCCAAAAACAAAAATATTTCAGCTGCGCCCTTGATTCATTAAACTTATAAAACCAAATACATTATTTAGAAATACTTGATTTTTATGTTTCCTCATTCTATTTTATTTATTTTACTTCTCTTTTTATCATTTTTTTTCCAATAAATAATTTAATTCAATTTGAATGCCTTTTTGAAAAAAAATAAAAATAAAATAAAAATGAAACAATTTATTTTAGAATTCAAATTGCAAAATATTCATTTTTTAACAAACATTATAACAACTTTTGTTTTCTTGAGTGGAGACAAATTACTAACGAACTTTGTTTTTATTTAATAGAAAAAATGGAAATGAAACAAAGAAAGGTGCAATCAGGGAAACATGTTGAGAAGGATCCCAAACCTCAAAAGAATACACCACCAAAGAGGAGTGGTCAGTCTACTAGCTCTTTGCTTGTGAATTTTTTGTTATGGTTGGCTATATTTTCTGCTGTCCTTGCTTCTTCACTTTATTTTATCAAACTAAGAATGTATTGTTTTCTTTTTTTTTTTTTTTTTCATTTTGTTTAAAAGTAAAGATAAAGATAACTAATATTATTTTTGAAAATTCTAATTTAGAGAACCAAAACCATTGAAATTTGTCAAGCAATTAAAATTTGAAGGAGATGAGAATATGAAACAAAATGTTAATTGATTTATTTATTTTTTTTTTTCAAACAAAAGAGATATATTTATTTTATTTTTTTTATTTTTTTATTTAGGTGATAGATGCAAGAATTCCTGTTAGATTTTTAGATGCAGTTCCCAATTCATCAATTTCAAGAAAAAATTTCACAAAAGATGAAAATAGTCCTTTTGGATCAATTGAACTTGAAATTTGTTCAAATTCACATCAAGTTTATGCATCTTATGATTCAACAAAACCTTTCACTCTCCTCGATTATATTTTTTCCATTTGTCCATCTTCAGAGAAGAAAAAAATGTCAGCATTTGAATTTTGGAAAAAATCATCTAAAAGTCATCTTTATTATGAAGGACAAATTTATAAAGATTTTAAAAATGTGAAAGATTTACTTCCAAGTTATCTTCAAGCAAATGATTTGGGAGATTTATCTTCAAATTTCATTTTTGCATCCCGAGGAGCACAAAGACAATTACATTATTCTTTTGGAAATACTCACCTTACTGTACTTGATGGAAGCATTGAATTAGTTATTTCCTTTTTTATTTATTTTATTTATTTATTTTTTCTATTTTTATTTTTATTATTCCCATTTTTTATTGCTCCTTTATATCATAATATAATTAATATCTAAAATAATTAATTTAGATTATTTACCCACCAACTGATGCAAATAAATTATATTTTTTCCCCATGAGTCATCCAAATGCTTATTTTGCTCAAGCTTATTATCCTGAGAGTATTTATTCCTTTAAATATTTTATGGATATTTTATCAAAGTTTCAAAACTTTCCAAAAGCTGAAGGATATAAAGTAATTCTTTCTTTCTTTTTAATTTTTAATTTTAATTTTTAATTTATTATTGTTTATATTAGACTAGAGTTTCCAAAGGTGATGTCTTATATATCCCTCCCTTCTGGTAAGGAATTAATTTTTCAAAAAAAAAAAAAATGAAAAAAAACAACTAAATTATTTATTATTATTCTTTCTTTCTTGAAGGTCATATCAAATTCAGTTTAGTTCACCAAGTATTGTCCTTGAAACTCATTCTTCAAGTTATGAAGGGGAAGTTTTTGCTGAATTATTAAAAATCAAAGTTCCAGATGCAGACCACAATGATTATAGAATGTTTATTATTAAAAAACATATTGACCACCTCATTCAGACATTGTTCAATACCGAACCAAATCAATTTATTCATGATTATGTCTTCGCTAGATATCATCCTCTTTACTCAGATTTAGTTTTGTCAACCTCTACAGACTTTTCTGGTTGTGAGATGGAAGATACTGAAACAGAAGAACAAATTCAAGATCAATTGAAGCAATTTGTCCAAGAAATGGAATATTATGGAAAAGAACTTGATAAATTTGAAGGAGTGAAGAAAATTGTTCTTGAAAGTTTTCTTGATGTATTCTTAAATACTGTTGTTGGTGTTGGAGATACTTATAGTTTTTTAACTAATTGCTACAATGTTGGACTTGTAAATGCAAAAAGTACTGCTCAAGATATTGAATAAAAAATAATAATAAGATGGAGTTTAGAGTAAATAAATAAATAAATAGAAAGGATCAAATAGACTAATAATCTTAGATTCTTGCTGGCAAGAATTTTAAATATTCTTTTTTTTTTTTCCTTTCTTTTCAAACATTCTCTTTTTCTTCTTTTCTTCAAATTTGTTTTTTCTTTTCCATTGAACTTTAAAGTAATTACTTATTATTTTCCTTAATTTATTTTACATGACAACACAATTATCTTCCTTTGTATTTGAGGATGAACTTGATGATGTATTTGAGCTACTTGATGTAGTCGATGATGGGACTTTACCACTTTTATCTGCAATTCCATATTTTTGACGGATAGCATCATGTTTTTGGTTCATCTCTTCTTTACGTTTATTACTACGTTCTCTGCGTTTTTCATTCTCTCTTTCCATTTGTTCCCTATCTTTCTCTTCTTCTCTTCTTCTTTTCTATTAAACAAAAAAAAAATAAAAAAAAATAAAAAATAAAAAATAAATTGGAGTGAAATTAAAAAACTCTAAATATATTAACTCAAATAAAGTATAAAAAATAAAATTATCATAATTTACCTCAGCTTCGGCTTCTTTATCAACCTCGTCTTCTTCATCACCGAACCCCATTGATTTTTTAAAAGAGTCAACTTTTGCACCAATCACATATTTTGTAACTGTATCCATTTTGAAGTTTTTATAAAGTTTGAAATAGTTTGAATGTAAGGGAGTTTTTGAAGTATCAGAGGAGAATAACTATAAATGTTGAAAGGTTTGAATAGGAGGCGGCTGTGCGAAAAAAAAAGGTTTGGTATTTTTTATTTTCTTCTAGAACGCCATGTTTTTTTCTGTTTTTTCTCTCTTTGAATGAATCATTGATTCTTCAACTTGACTTACAAACTTAAATGTAAAGAAGTGAAGTGCTGAAGTTGATCAAACATTCATTTTTATGAACATTTATTTTAAAAAAAAATCATTGAAGAAAGATTCAAGTTTAAATAGTTATTTATTTTTGCTCCTCAAGCATGAGATCTTTTGATATTTGATCAAGACTTTGTTGTTTCTTCTTCTTTCTACAACATTTGTTTTTAATGTAATCGAATTCATGAGTGAAAGGGAAAGTAACAATTGTAATCAAACATGATAAAGCTGAATTTGCAAGAGATAATGTGACAATTGGATTTGCTTTTCCTAATTCACTTTGATACATTGATTGAACCACTAATTGAGGACAATCTTCCGTAAATGTCTTGATAATAAAATAAACTGTTAAATATCCTGCATAATCTGAAACTAAGATTTGTTTTCCTTCTTTCAAAAATAAATATTGAGTTACTAAATGAAATGTCTCAACTCCATTTGCAGATAATAATGAAACTACTGTGAAAAATGAAAAGAGTGCAAAATAATTTTGATTTGGATCTAATTTCTTTCTCCAAGTAGCTAAAAATATTGTTGTGCATATTGCAGCAAAACCCCAAGGTGCAACTGTAAAGACGAAGCTTAACCAAAAGAATAGAAAACTATTATTTTCAATTCCATAATCATAAGATTGAATCACAAAGAAGATATCAGTTAATAAATCAAATATTCCTAAACATGACATCAAAAATCTTAATAAAAAGAATATCCAACTCTTCTTTGTTTCTTTATCACCTTTTCTTGCTTGAATAAAGACACCAATACAAACTATCAAATAAATCACAAAGATTGGACCTAAAAAGTAGTAAACTGTTAATTGATCGACTGTTGAATACTTTTCGATTGAACATGTTTCTCCTTTATATTCATACTCACATATACATTTCGCAGAATCACCTTTGTAATCGATTTCACATTTTCCATTATTTGAACATGTGTATTCGATTGTTCTACAATCTCCAAAGTTAGCTTCTTGACAAAATTCACCTCCATATCCTGTATTTTTACAATTGCAATAAGCTGTATCATTTTGTGAAATAGTGGCACATGTTCCTTGGTTTTTACATTCAACTTTCCTACAATCTTCTTTTTGGATTTCACATTGTTCTCCTTGATAACCTGGTAAACATTGACACTTTCTCGTATCATTTCCTAATTCAATACAGAATCCTTGAACACATGGAATCGTTTTGCAATCATTTTTTGAAATTTCACAAAAAACTCCACTGTATCCAGTCCCAAAACAATCGCAATTAATAATGTTACATCTTCCTTGATTTTGACACCCATTTGTTAGACAATCGCCCTCCTCTTGATGAGAAAAAAAAAAAATAAGATATTAAAAAAATAAGATAAAAAAAAAAAAATAGAGGAGACGAAGAAAAAAGATGAAATGATTGAAAATTCTGAATTCTTACGATAACAATTAAAACCATTTCCTAAGTATCCTGTTTTACAAGCGCAATTAAAACTTCCAGGAGTATTTGTACATATTGCTTGTGTATGACACCCTCCATTATTTGTTAGACATTCGTTGAGATCTATTTGATTTTCATTTTCAAAATCGATTAAAATCCATATTTCTTTTCTTTTTTTTTTCTTTTTCTTTTTTTTTATTCCGCAAAAGTCCAAATGAATAAATCAAGAAATAAAAATTAAATAATCAGGATACCTTGACATGAACCAGAAATGTCACTCCAATTTCCAATTGAATCTAATAGAACACATGATCTTGATGTTGAACCTTGATATCCGCTACTACATGTACCATTAACTGTTTTTCCATTTGCTAATGTTTCATTCCATTCCGCATTTCCTTCATTTGAAATGTAAGGACAATTTATTGCTAATATCATTTTTTTTTTTTTTTGTACTTTAATTTAAATTTAATTTTTTCAAAAAATCAAACCAATTTGACAATTGTTTCCAATATATCCAGGTGAACAATCACAACTATAATCCCCATTCAACCTTGTTGAGCAAATCTCATATGGTTCACATTTGTTGGGTGGGCAACTTGAAACTAAAATTCATTTTATTTTATTTTATTTTATTTTATTTTATTTTTTATAAAAAAAAAAATACCGCATTGCTCATTTGTGGAGGGATAGTCATTTGAAAAGATGGAAGAATAATTAGGAATTGGACAATCCCAATAATTATTTGCAAGTTTTCTATGAAAATTAAATCAATTTGAAGAGTGAATATGTATTGAATAATATTTCTTACAAGATCTGAAAATTCATATCAAATGGTGGGATTGGTCCTGAAAGTTGGTTATTTGACAAGTCTCTTTTTGTTTCGATGAAAGTCAATCGAAGAAAAAGATTTTTTAAAAAATAAAATGAGGTTACAATTCTTGTGCTCTCAAATTAGGAATTGTCCCTGAAAGTTGGTTATTAGAGAGATCTCTATTGTTTATTTTTTGTTGAAGGTGAATGAAAAAGAAAACGAGTTTACAATTCTTGTGCGCTCAAACTAGGAATTGTCCCTGAAAGTTGGTTATTGGAGAGATTTCTATTGTTCATTTTGGTTCAATAAAAATAAAAAATGAATGAAGAAATGGAAAAAAAAATTTTACATAGTTCTTGCACTCAAATTAGGAATTGTCCCTGAGAGGTGATTACCAAAGAGAAACCTTTATTTTTATGGAAATTGTTGAGTTTTTTTAAAAAAAAATTTATTTTTTTGTTTTTTTTTAAAAAAAATATTTACAAAATCTCTGTGTTCACAATTGGAATTGTGCCGTCAAGTTGGTTGTTAGTAATAACTCTATAGTTTAAAAAAAAAAAAAAATTAAAAAATCAAATCAATTATAAATTAATTAATTAATGAAAATTTAACGAAGAATTTTACACAGAGAAAATCTGATTCATATCTCCGAGCCCTGTTGGAATTGGCCCAATTAGTTGATTTGAGCGGAGCCACCTTTTTTAAAAAAAATAAGTGAATGAATAAATGAATAAAAACTAAATGAAAAAATAGAAAAAAGTATTTTACAGGTAGGATAAACTAGTCAAGTTTCGAAATTCGGTTGGAATTGTCCCGCTCAATTGATTATAATCAAAAAATCTATTTTTTGTTTTTTTGTTTTTTTTTTTTAAAAAAAAAGAGGAAATGAATTATATAAGTGAGAAAAAAGGTTATACATGGATTGTAAAGAAGTTAATCTTCCGAATTCAGTTGGAATTGTACCAATTACGAGGTTTAAGCTTCTATTGTTTTTTTTAAAAAAAAAAATTAAAATTAAACAAAAGACATGAAGAAGGAAGGCTATACATGTATTGTAAGTGTGTTAATTTTCCCAATTCGGTTGGAATTGTGCTACTTAACTGATTGGATGTAATCGTTCTATGATTTTACTTTAAATTTTATTATTCAATTTAAGCAGTTAAACAAATATTTACAATGATTTTAAATATACCAAATCTCCAAGTTCTGTTGGAATTGTGCCACTTATCTGATTGTCATTGAGGGTCCTAAATTTTCAAAAAAAAAAAAAACAAAAAATGAAAATGAATCGATTAGAATGAAAAGATGAAAAAAGTTTTATATTGAGGATTTACAGCGTTTGTAAATATGTTAATCTTCCAAATTCGGTTGGAATTATACCACCCACTTGATTGGAAATGAGACTAATTAATTAATTAATTTAGAATTGAATTAAATGTTTTCTTTTTTTCAATAAAAGAAATATACATCTCAGTCACTCTTTGATAAGGATTTGAAGTATCACAAGTGATCCCAGTTTGTCCACATAAATCATTTACAGTATTCCAATTCAAAGTCCCTGTTGAAGTTAATGAATTATACCAATTCACTAGGATTGTTTGATCACTAGGATCCAAAGCACCTATGAAAATGTTTTTTGAAAAAAAATCATGAAAAAATGATGAAAAATAATGAAATATGAAAAACATGAAAGAAAAAGAAAAAGAAAAGAAAAAAGAAAAAGAATGAATCAAACCAAAAGAGAAGTGAAATAGAAGACAAGCAAGGAGAAGGATCTTCCCGAACATTTTGAATAATAAGTTATAATAATAAGTTGTTCAAAAAGATTGTTCCTTTGTTCAGAAAATTTTGTTCCTAGTTTTTTTCCATTCAAGATAATTTATCAGGAGAAGAGAAAATCATGACTGATTCCTTTGTTCCTTCCGTTCATTTTGAGTCTTGATTCCCCGTCTTCATTCTCATACAGTTTGTTGAAGATTTTAACCAGAATAATGAGGACATCTATCTAATTAATTGATATTTGAATCAGGAAATCGCAACTCCAAGATTCTTTTTCCGCCATTTTTTTTTTTTTTCTGTCAAAATCAAAAACCAAAAACAAACAAAACAAAATCTCAAAAAAACAAACAAAATCAACCTCTCGATGATTGTCAAGGTAGTGAGATCCTCTATTCTTGATACAAGTGAGTGTGTGGGAAAGAATTCACTTTGATCCTGAATTGTTAATCATCTTCTTCTTTTGGATTATCTTATGATTTTTTTTCTTTCTTGTTTTATTTGAATGACTTACAGTTTACGTGTTTCAACTCCTGATATTGTGGGAAGAGATTAGCTCTTGAACTCATTCAATAATTTAACATTTAACAAGTTGATTTTTGACCTTCAAAGAAAGAGAAGAAAGTTCAAAGTACTTAGATTTAGATTTAGATTTCCATTCGGGACTTTCAAATTTCTAATTTTCAAATCAAAAAACAAAACAAAAAGTTTGACACAGTAAAAATTTCAAGGAGATCTTAAAAGTTTATTAATTTTTTTTAATTTTAAATTTTTTTTTAATAAACTCAAATAACCTCATAAGGTTGGGATGTCAAAAAAGAAGTTGACTTATTGAGTAAAAATTCATAAGAAAGTGATAATGAAGAAGCAACCTTCTTATTTTCAAATTCTTTCTTTCTGACCTTTGAACTTTCTGATTGGTTCAAGTTTGTTAACTGACCTTTTGTCATTTTTTTCTTGTATAAATAGCCCCTCTCTGTTTTTTTCTTATAAATAGTCTTCATTTTTTTTCTCATGGACTTCAAAGCTTTATGGGGTCTTAACCCCCCTCTAGCTTCAAATCAGTAATATTTTCTTTATTTTTATTTATTTTTATTTTTATTTATTTTTATTTTTATTTATTTTTATTTTTATTTATTTTTATTTTTATTTGCATGATCTTTTATTTTATTATTTTATGATCTTTATTTTGTGCACAAAGCAAAACAGAACTGATATCGTTCTCCTTCGTTTGCATTCTAACTTTACCTAACTTTTCTTACTTTTTATTTTTTCTTGACTTTTTATTTTTCCTTTTTACTGATCAATCTTTTTAATTCCAATATCTAGATGACAAACTCTATAAGAAATCTCCTCAATCTATGAAACTAACTCCTCACTCTTTCATATGATAAACTCAGCGGTTTCCGGTTTATGGTTTTGATTTATTTATTTATTTATTTACTTTTTAATGATTGACATTTATTAATAACGAATTTTCAATTTCTATAGAAAAACTTGTACCGTATCTAATTATTAATCTATTATTTCAATCTCAATTCGAAATTTATCAAAAAATATTCAGTGAATCCTCAATTCGAAATTTATCAAAAAATTGTAACTTCTTCTTTCTTTTTTCTTTTCAAATTACGCATTAATCTTTTCTTTTTTATTTTTAGGTAAATGAAAAATAACCTAAGTGATGAAAACATGAAAATGAAAGTGAATGAAAAACGAAATTATAATCTGAATGGAGCTCAATGAAGAAAAGAATCAAAAAGCCAACCACTGAAAGTAAAAAAATAAAATCTGTCTTAACGCTAAAATAAAAAAGTAAATAAATGTGCACTTTAATTTGTGTTTGTTTTCGCATTTTAGTTTTCAATAATTATGTTTGTTTTATACTTGTAATTATTGAACAGAAAAACACAAAAAAAAAAAAAAAAAAAAAATTAAAAAAAAAAAAAAAAAAAAAAAAAAAAAAAAAAATTCAAAAAAAAAAAAATGGCAGGTGAGTGTTTTGTTTTATGATGGGAGACACTTCTCCATTTCATTTTCTTTTTTTGGTTTCACTTCCACTTTTAAAACATGAAAATGAACATTTCATTCAATAAAAAAATATATAAATATTCTAGGAAAGAATTACATTCCAGCTAGTCTTTATGGCAATCAAATCCGTGGTGTCGATGCTGTATTTTTTTTATACTCTGCTCCACTCTTCTTTTCATAGTTTCTTTTTCATATTAAGTTAAATGGTCGCATTTTTTTTTTAAAAAAAAATAGTATACAAGGCACAAAAAAATGATGAATGATTACTTTCATTATTATGGAAAGCCTAAATCTTCAGCTCAAACTCTCGAAAAAACAGATTATGATATTCTTAAAGAAAATTGGAGGTTTGTCAGGTCAGAAGATGACAATGATGGCTCAACATGGGAAAAGAGAATGGCAAAGAAGTATTATGATAAACTTTTCAAAGAATTTTGTATAGCTGATATGACTTATTATGAACAAGGAAAGGTAAAATTTTATTTATTTGAGAACTTACCGTTCTTTATTTATTATTTGTTTCTTTTTTTTAAAAACAAATAATAATAAAAAGATTGGAATGAGATGGAGAACTGAAAAAGAAGTATTTGAAGGAAAAGGACAATTTATTTGTGGGAATAAAAGATGTGATGAAACAGAAGATTTATGTTCTTGGGAAGTCAATTTTGGTTATATTGAAAATGGAGAGAAAAAGAATGCACTCGTTAAGCTTCGTCTTTGTCATGATTGTTCATACAAATTGAATTTCAAAAACAAGAGTAAATTAGCTACAAAGTCTCAAAAGAAAAGTTCGAAGAGTAAAAAGAAGAAAAACAAAAGTGAAAGTGAAAGTGAAAATGAGAGCGAAAGTAATAGTGATAGCGATACTGATAGCGATCATAATGAAAGTGAAGATGAGCGTAGTGCAAGCGAAAATGAGAGTGAAACGAATGATAAAGAAAAACAATCAAAACTATCAGAAAATATTCAAAAGGAAAATCAAAAAGATCAAAAAGATCAAAGAGATTCAAGTGATGATAAAAAAGGAGAAAAAGATAAGGAATATAAAAAGAGAAAAGCAAGTCCGAAATCAAGTTCATTTTTTTTTTTCAATCTTTTTTTTTTTTTCAAATGAAAAAATTAATTTAATCTTCATGAATAAAAAGGTCAAAAATCCAAGAAACAAAAAAAGAAGGGTGAAGAAGTTGATATTGAAAAAGAATTATTTAGAGGTTTATTTGACTAAAAAATACAATGTTGTAAATTTTTTTTTTTTTTAAACTTTTTGATTTTTTTTTGATATATATATTCTAAATTTTTTTACTTTTTGATTTTTTTGAGACTCTTTCTCCATCTAAGACCACAAGCTAAATCAAAAAAAAAAAAAAAGAAATATTAAATTAATGTTGTGCACTTTGTGGAAAAAAACAAATAAAAAAATAAAACCATTGCAAAGTGATCCTTTCCCTTCTGGACCAGTTCTCCATTCAGGTGTTGATGTTGCCTCGCAAGTTAAACATTTTTTATCTTCTTGTTGTGGTTGTATAGAAAATTGTTGAGGTTGATGTTGAGGTTGTTGGTGATGTTGGTGATGTTGTTGAAAGGAATCTGTCATGCTCTATTCATAAAAAACAAAAATTATAATTGATTTAAGAATTAATTTTTTGGAGAATTGAAATATATTGATGAGTAATTCAACAAAAAAGAAAGAAAAAAAAAATACTGAATTCACAGAACTACTACTACTTTGACTTTGACTTTGACTTTTTCCATCAACCAATCCTTCAGAGATCATATTCGAAATATACATAATTTTATAAGTGCACAATTTTATAGTTTTCAAAAGTTTTTCATCATTCCCATTTCTAAAAGAAGTTTCTCTTGATAAACTTTGACTTGTTTTCAAGATCTATCAAATTAACAAAAGATTCCAAAAAAAAAAAATACAAAGATTTGAATAATCGTTACTTTTTTTGGGTCAGGTTTCAAGGTAAATAATAAAAAATAAAAATAACAAAACGAGCACAAAAAAAACAAAAAAACAAACGAACCTCTTCAAACAACTCTTCCACCGTCTTATTTTTATCTTCTAGAAGTTCCTTTTTCATAATTGAAAGATCAACGTCCAAATCTGATTCATTTGATTCAGTTGACTCATCTTCACTTGAATGTTCAACAATCGTTTGTTGGTTAGTTACTTTTGTGAAAGCAGAAAAAGGAGAAGGAATCGTTATCGAGGGGAACTGTTCCGAATTCTAAAATTTTTTGAAGTTAATTTTTTGTTTTCTATATTATTTTTTTCAGGATCTTCAAGTTATCCTTTTTTTTCTTTCAAAAAAAAAAAAAAATTGATATTTAAAATCTTTTAAAAGTTTTGGATTGTTTTGTGGGATCTTTTGAAGAAAATAAGAAAAAAAGATGTTATTTTAATTGAAAAGTAAAATTCGGAGGAATTTTATAATAGAAAAAGATTGGGGTGATGATGGTGAGAAAAAATTTTTTAAAAATTAAAAAGAAGGATAATTGAAATCCAACGATGAGGATGATGATGGTGATCAATGAAGGGAGAGTTTAGAAAACAGTTGTGTTTTTGTTTTTTGTTTTTTTTTATTTTGATTTCTTTTTTGTGAAGTAGAGAAGAATCAGATTTGAGGGTGAAGAAAAAGAAAAAAAGAAAAGGAAAAAAAATAAAAAAACAAAAAGGACTCACATTCCATGCCATCGATACTTCCGTTTTAAAAAAATGTTTTGACTGTACCTAAAAAAAAATGAAAAAAAAAAAAATTAAAAGTGAATAAAGAAGGATTGAAGGTGAAGATTGGAAGGAGGAAAAAGAGGTCAATTCAGGAACAAAAAGTTTTTTTTTTTTTTTTTTTTTGTTTTTTTTTT
>Ga0209960_1002754_pt1 | contig 16704 bp, 17 predicted proteins | sample ThiBiot_500_plan_2_FD_183947 | JGI IMG/M metagenome (GOLD analysis project Ga0209960, IMG submission 183947) | Wastewater bioreactor microbial communities from Cape Town, South Africa - Thiocy_expt_500_plan (SPAdes) | ecosystem: Engineered > Bioreactor > Thiocyanate-remediating >...
GGTTTGCATCTAGCTGATTGGCAAGCGAGTTTCTTATTTACGGTGCTTTTCGGTTTGATTGTTTATGGCGGTATTCGCTATGTCGATTATGTAAATCGTGGGCTTATGTTTGGCAAGCTCGCAGTCTACGGTCTTTTGGTCGTGCTCATTGCTCCATTTATTGATGTAAGTCATTTCCAGCATGGACAATGGCAAGCGATGAGTTCATCCATTATGATATTAATTACTTCATTTGGTTTTGCTATTATCGTCCCTAACTTGCGGGACTATTTTGATGACAATATCCCTCGTTTAAAAAAGGTTATATTCATTGGATCACTCATCCCGTTAATTTGTTATTTAGCCTGGGATGCGGTCATTATGGGTTCATTACCGTCAGAGGGAACTCATAATTTGGAACATTTAATGCATGACCCGCATACCACCAGCTCATTAGCGATGATGCTGTCTGCACGAGTGCAAAATACCACCATCACCACCCTTTTTAATTTTTTTACCTCCATCTGTATGCTTACCGCATTTTTGGGTGTTTCACTTTGTCTATACAGCTTTCTCGCCGATGGACTAAAATTACGAGAGTATGGCCGGCATGGGCTGGGACTGTTTGTTTTAACATTTGCGCCACCACTACTTTTGGTGATCTATTGGCCAGGTATTTATATCAATGCTTTAGCCTATGCAGGAATTTTTTGTATTATTTTACTGCTTTTGTTACCCGCGTTGATGTGCTATTTCGGGAGAAAAAAATTTAGTAGTTCGTATCGAGTTCCGGGTGGGAATAAGGTATTTCTGAGTATAATCATTATCTCGTTATTACTACTCGCTCATGAGCTGTATCATTTAATGTAAAATATACCCATATCTATTGACAATAGTTGAATTACAAATTAACATTGTGGTGAAATTTTAAACAAATAAGGTTCCATGGCTAATTCAAAATTCATAGGTGGTATTCTACTCATAGTCGGGACATCCATTGGTGGTGGCATGTTGGCCTTACCTGTATCTACGGCAGAAGTGGGTTTTACTAACTCAATCTTTTTTTTAGTTTTTTGCTGGCTTGTTATGACCGCGGGAGCATTACTCCTGCTGGAAGTGAATCTGCGTCTGCCTGTTGGTAGCAATATGATTTCCATGGCTAAATCGACCTTCGGAATTCCAGGACAAATTATCGCCTGGACTACCTACTTATTTTTGCTATACACGTTACTTTCTGCATACATTTCTGGTGGCAGTGATGTATTTAATAGTCTTTTACAAAAAATGGGATTGGCTCTTCCCAATAGCCTAACTGCAATTGTTTTTACTTGTCTGTTTGGTTTCGTGGTATATAACGGGATTCGTTCCGTTGATTATGTCAATCGTGGACTCATGTTTGGAAAGCTAGGCGTCTACATCCTCCTCTTAGCAATTATCAGCCCTCATACATCAGCCTCGGGTTGGTCTGGTGGCTCGGCACGAGCATTCACTGGTACCTTGATGATTTTAATTACTTCGTTCGGTTATGCATCCATCATCCCCAGTTTACGTGATTATTTTGGTGAAGATACGCAAACTTTGAGAAAAGTCATTCTATTTGGTTCTTTGATACCCTTAATCTGCTACATCCTGTGGGATGCTGTGATCATGGGTGTAGTCGCTCGTGAAGGGGAGCATGGCCTGCTGTCTTTAATGCACTCAGAACATGCAACCAGTGGGTTAACGGAAGCCTTAAGCCAAGCAATCAATAGTCAATGGATTAGTGCTTTCTTTGGATTTTTTACTTCAATTTGTATGCTGACCGCTTTTCTTGGGGTTTCATTAGGCCTCTTTGATTTTCTTGCCGATGGCTTAAAACTGCAAAAATCAGGTGTCCAGGGTAAATATACCTTAGCACTTACTTTTTTGCCTCCTTTAGCAGTCGTTCTTTTTAATCCGGGCATTTATCTTAATGCTTTAAGTTATGCTGGGGTGTGCTGTGTCATCTTACTCTTGCTATTACCTTCTTTTATGGCGTGGAAAGGTAGAAAAACCTGCCCCCAAAGCACTCATGGCCATATATTACCGGGAGGTACATACAGTCTTAGTATCATTGCAATCATTGCAATCGTACTCCTTGCTATCGCTTTGATATATTAATCAAATACTTCAGCGCAAATTTCATTATTTATCTTGAGATTATGCCTGCTATTCGATAGTATCTATAGATGTCTTTTTTTAAAGCAATAAGTTGAAATAAAAGTTAGGGATTTAATATGTCAAGACTGATACAAGCAGCAAAAGAAGGGAAACTTGATTTAGTACAAAAATATCTCAGTGAGGATAATGTGAATGAGCGGGATGAATATGGCCGAACCGCGCTTCATCAGGTTATTATGGGTGTTGATGATTATCCTGAAGTAGAGATGAATACACGTATCGAAATAATAACTCTTCTGGTTGAAGCGGGTATCGACGTGAATATTAAAGATATGTATGATAAAACTCCTATTCAGTATGTTAGCCATATCGACCTTTTACCTATATTGAATAAAGCGCTTCACATTTCGACACCTCATAGTTCAGCAAAAACAACAGTGATTACTTCAGTCCAAAATATTAGCAATCTCAATGAACTTTCTTTTTTTAAGTCCTCATCTACTTTTAAAATCGAAAATCAACCTAAAGAACTAGATGACTTTGATGATTTTATTAAAAAGTTCGCTGAAGATTCGCAGGAATATAAAGAGGAATTTTGTTCGTTTAAAGATCTTCTATCGCAAAAACCATAAATGAGGTAATCATGGATATCGTTCAAGCAGCATATGAAGGTAATGTACAACTTGTGAAACAATATTTGACTAATGAAAACGAAATCAATAAAAGAAATGAGTATGGGGAGACTGCGCTTCATAGTGTGTTGATGGGCATAGTTGATAACCCCGAACAATCTGAGGTAGGATTGATGATAGTTCGTTTGCTGTTATCAACAAATATTGATAAGAATGCAAAGGATAATAAAGGACAAACGGCATTATTTATTGCCGCAATAACTAATCAACGAGAAATCACTGCTGAATTATTAAAAAATAAAGTTGATGTGGATATAACAAATGATAACAATGAATCTGCTTTGTCCTTTGTCCTCGCACTACAGCATACAAATGATCAATATGGTTATATAATCGATTTATTACGACGCAACGGAGCTCAATGGCCAGAAAGTTCTTATTCTGTGGCTCATACACAAGCTCAGTCCCCAGAATATTTTCATTCCAACCATGGAATGTTTAAGGGCTCAAACGAAAAGAGCATATCAGAAATTAATTCCCATCCAGCGAATAATTTTGAAGAATATCAGCAGGAATTCCAACATTATTTACCCAAATTTTCATAAATGGGACTGTAAATCATTTTAAAAAAATTTATAAAAAGAAAGGAAGATCATCGTTACGAAGGAAATTCTCATCGGTTAATGTACTGCTATCTGGACTGCTTTGTATTATTTTTAAATACTTCTCTAATAAGTTGGACATCTCATCGTTTTTTTGATACTGAGCGATCTTAATATAACTTTTCAACTCATCATGCTGTAATGTTTTAATTTGCTGCAAAAGCAATGCTGCTGATTTTGTGAAGCCATTTCGTACCGCCAGTTCCAATGGCGTTTTTAAATCAACTTTTCTTTTTATATGGAGCTGAATTTCCGATTTATTTAACAATAATTCAACTATTGCCACTGGATCTTGTTTTTGTGATCTTTCTAAGGCGGCATGCAATGGAGTTGAACCCGTATCATTATGAGTAGTATTGACATTAATTGATGGATGATTAAGTAAAATTTTCACAATCTCCTGATGTCCGCTTACAATAGCTGTATGCAACGGCGTAAGATTAGTGTTTTTACGGGCTAGATTAATATCGATATTCTTTACCTGCAAAAGCCTTTTCACTACGGCAAGATAGCCGTTTTGCGCCGCTAGAAACAGCGGTGTCGATCCATCAAACTTACGCGCAGCATTCACATCAATTTTGGGATGATTTAACAGAATTTGAACATTTTTTTAATCTACCATGTTCTGCGGCAATGCACAAAGGTGTTCCGTTATTTTTTGTTTCATTATAATTTATTTCAACTTTAGGATTTTCGGATAAAAGCTTCGTGACTTTCCAATAAGGGGTTGATGCCGAGATATTTAAAGGCGAAAAGAAATTACCCCCCCCTTGCCATCCCTTATTAACCTCAATCAATTGCTGTTTCAGTAAAAAATCAACCACTTTATAATGACCAAAGTTTGCTGCTGCATAGAGGGGGGTTGTATTATTTTTAATCGTACTGTTTATATCTACAGAACTATCAAGTAATAGCCATTTAACACAATCAAGGTGACCATTTTCAGCCGCTAGAACAAATAAAATTTGCTTTTCAGGTTGAGGTTGAATTTGATTAAAAAGTTTAATCACTTCTTCAATGGGCTGCCAAGAAAAAACAGCATACTGTAATTTTTCTTGAGGCGTATCAACAGTTTGGAGAGTTAGCTCGTAATATTTATCGAGCAACAACTGCTGTTGATAAAGTTTAGCCCAATTAAGTAAACCAAAACCGTGATTATCTCGTAATGAAAAATCTTCGAGTATAATTCGCGATAATATATCTTCTATTCGACCATCTTTTAACCAGATAAATAATAAACGTTGTTCTTTAGTCATTGATTTGGGGAATGATTTAACATATCCCTCTTTGGCTGAACGATATTGATGGGGAAAAAAATCGAAATGCTTTTTTAAGTATGCTTTTTGCAAAGCCGGTTCTTGACTGACATCATTAAATAATTTGCACGCCATCGCAAAAACAACACTTTGAGAGAGGTTTAAATTAGAGGCTATTTGTAAAATGATTTCAGTGGGGAGATCATGGAGCGTTAACTTTTCCTGTCCCATACAACGTACAACCTGGACAATACAACTTGGATTAAAGTATAGCTCTTTTAAAATTTATTGCACAACCTCAGGGTGAAAATTGAACGATTTGATTATTTATCCTATGCTTATCATCAAGGTAGCATTACCTTATTATTCCACCTGAACAAGGAGAATCACTATGTTAGGTTGGGCATTAACTTTTTTAATCATTGCGATAATTGCGGGAGCATTTGGGTTTGGCGGCATTGCGGTTGCTGCGGCGGGGATTGCAAAAATTTTATTTTTCCTCTTCTTAGTTATTTTTGTGGTCTTTTTGGTTATGGGCTTATTGGGACGACGTGGCCCACCTCCTGCGGTCTAAAAATTAAGGCATAAAAAATTTTCTTTTATGCCTAATCTATTTCTACAATTAATTCTACTTCGGAGGCTTTAAAGGCGCGCTTCATAATTTCGCTGTTGAAAGCAACCCCAAAGTTTCCTTGTTGATCAACAGAGATAACTCCCATCTCACCTTTGAGCTTGTTGCGCTGAAAAATAACTTCTTCACAAGCATTTTGTAGACTTAATTTATTTTCAACCATCATCGCAATCGTATGTCCTACAACCTGGCGAATCAAATATTCTCCTTCTCCGGTTCCGGAGACAGCACAATACTGATTGGCATAACAACCGGCACCAATGATACAACTATCCCCCACGCGCCCGGGTAAACAATTGTTAAGCCCCCCGGTTGAGGTAGCCGCTGCGAGATTTCCGGTTTGATCCAAAGCCACAGCACCTACGGTTCCTTTCATGCGCTTTTGATAAATATCGTTTTCTGTCTCACGGCTGTGCAGCTCTTGAAATTCTTCCCATTGATGTGGCGTGATAAAATAAGATTCCGGCTGGAGTGGAAGCGCAAATTTTTTTGCAAGCTCCGTTGCGCCATATCCGGAAAGATAAACATGACGCGTATGTTCCATTACTAATCGTGCCAATAGAACAGGGTTTTGCACAGTACGCACCATAGAGACGGCACCAGCACGTAAAGTTTTGCCCTCCATAATCGAGGCATCCATCTCAACTTCACCATTGCTATTGAGCGCAGCACCTTTACCGGCATTAAATAATGGATTATCTTCGAGAATTTGCACCGCAGCTTGAACCGCATCGATTGCTGTGCCACCCGCATTTAAAATGCCATAGCCCTGCTCTACGGCCTCCGCTAAACCTTGTTTACATTCTTGACGATGTGTACGCAGAAATGCGCTGTCTTCACTAGCTCCGCCATGAACTGCAATAGCGATTTTACCCATTTTTAATCCTTTAACTATGCGTTTTTGGTTTAGGAATCGCAGGATTGGATAACATGCGTTTTGAAATTGAAAATTGGCAGCCTTTCACCAACAAATGAACCCGCAAATTTTCTACAAATACCGCCTCCCCCTCTTCCACCTCAGTAATATTGGTTTGATCAATATAGCGGCCATCGATAATCACGACCATCCCTGAACCATGACATTCGGCATCCGTACCATTGTGAATAACTAAAGCGGTATCTTCGCCTAAACCAATGCCTAATTGCTCAGGATTCATGATAATCGCATGCGCTAAACGGCTAAAACGGCCGCGTTTAATGAAATGAGTGTCAATAATACAGGATTGTAAAATGCCTAACCCTGAAGAAGTTAATAAATTACGATAACGCAGCGCCTCAGAGAGCCCGCCCCCCATAATCATGACTGAAGACATAACCATGGCACCTGCGCTGGTTCCCGCAACAATAAAATCGCTATCCTTCATGTAACGTTCTTTTATGATATCCACAATAGGCGTCCCCCCCAATATTGTGGATAAGCGAAATTGATCCCCCCCAGTAAAGAAAATAGCACCTGCATTTTCAGCACGGCTTAGATACTCAGTACTGCGCGCTTCACTTCTTTTTTTAATCGGTAAAAAACCAATATTGTTATAACCCATGTTATTAAAAACACGCTGATACACCTTTTTGACTTCACTTTGTATTTCAGAACCGGTAGTGATAATCTCAATTTTTTTATTGGATGGCGGTAGCAATTCACGCAAAATTTCATAACGCGTGAACTCCTCATCCTGCTCGACGCACTCAGGAAGCTCGTCGCCTTTATCCTCAGCACCGCCAATAATTAGTAACTTAGCTTTGGGCGTCATTATATACCTCATTAAACTGATTATTTTGCGTTTCTTTTTTCTTTAACATACGGGTTACTTCAAATACATCTTCGACAGCACAAAAAACAAAGGTATTATCATGAGAGCGTTCTAGGATTTGTTTAATCGCATCAACCTCATCAGAGATAATATTCACCTGGGGATGCAACCCAGAGCGCTCAATACCTGTTCGCAAATGTTGGGTAATGTTTTGATTTGACCGACCCCGCCCATCTTTATCGTGACGAATAATAATTTCGTCAAACATGGTTGCGGAATGGTAACCGAGCTGCTGAATATCTTCATCGCGACGATCACCGGCTACACCAATAATGCCTATTTTTTTATGACAATGAATTGTCTCTAAATAATTTTTTATTTCACAAAAAGCACCTTCGTTATGAGCATAATCAACCATCACGTTACATTGAGGAAAATGAAATAAATTCATACGGCCTGGCAAATTTTCAGGGGTGGGATGAAAGTTCAATAAAGCAGTTTTGATTTGTTTTATATTAAAGCCACTGATTACCCCGGCCATGATTGCGGGTAGGATATTTAAAATCATGCAAGTCGCTGTACCTTCAAAAGTAATCGGAATATCTTTTATAGCGCAGAACAGTTGCCGTTCAGCTCCTTTTTGGATGACCACTTTACCTTGTTCAAGATACACGGCCATGCCGCCTTGCTCACAATGCTTTCGTATACGCGGACCGGCAAAGGTGCTAAATAAGGCCACTTGGCATCTGAGTTGGTCTTTAATGCTATAAGTTAAATTATCATCCGCATTAAGGATGCAATAACCACTCTTTTTAGTGCTATGCGCCACCACCGCTTTCACATCCGTTAAGTCCTCTAATGTATGAATATCATTAAGGCCTAAATGATCGGCACTGATGTTGGTGATGATGCTTATATCACATTCATCAAAACCAAGCCCTGACCGTAAAATACCACCACGAGCACATTCCAGGACGGCAAATTCAACTTCTGGGGAATGTAAAACGACTTGGGCACTGGCAGGTCCGCTGCAATCACCCTGAGTAATTAGCTTGTTATCAAGATATATACCCTCGGTAGTTGTGGTACCTGTATACAATTTAGCTTCACGTGCCAGGTGCGAAATTAGACGGACCACCGTCGTTTTTCCATTGGTTCCGGTCACAGCCACGATAGGGATTCGCGCTTCTTCAGCATGAGGATAGAGCATATCGAGCAGAGGTTGTGCCACATTTCGAGGCTGTCCTACATTAGGCGCCAGATGCATTCTTAATCCAGGACCTGCGTTTACCTCAATGATTGCACCATGATGCTCGTTAATTGGCAACCGTATATCTTTAGCGATTACATCAATACCACAGACATCGAGGCCGATTAACCTTGCAGTACGCTCAGCTAAAAAAACATTGGCAGGATGCACATCCTCGGTTACATCCGCAGCGGTTCCGCCTGAGCTTAAATTAGCAGTCTCTTTAAGGTACAATGCCTGGCCTAAAGGTAAAATACTGGCCAAAGTGAGATTATACTGCCGCAGTATTGAAAAAGTGGACTCATCAATTTTAATCGCTGTTAACACATTTTCATGTTCTTCCCCACGATTTGGATCCTCATTAGCTTGCTTGATTAATGATTCAATAGAATCCACACCATTACCCACAACCATTGCGGGAGTGCGTTTAGCCACCGCAACTAATTTGTAATTAATCACTAGAAAACGGTAATCATTACCTGTTATATAACGTTCCACCACCACATATTGGGATATTTTTTGTGCTTGTTCGAAGCCAAATTGCGCTTTCGTGAGCGTGGTAACATTTGTGGTTACACCCTTCCCGTGATTTCCGTCCAAAGGTTTAATCACCAAGGGAAAGCCTAAATGCTCGACAGCGCGATTAAGCTCTTCTTTTGTTTTAACGGTTATACCCTTCGGGGTGGGTATAAAATGTTCGTTGAGAATTTTTTTCGTTAATTCCTTGTCTGAGGCGATATCTACGGCGATGGAGCTGGTTTCTGAGGTAATGGCCGCCCAGATTTTTTTTTGTTTGCATCCATAGCCTAGTGTAATTAATGAATCATTTTCCTTACGCAAATAGGGAATTTTCCGACGACGTGCTTCATCGACAATAGCTTTAGTACTCGGACCAAGCCCTTCACGACGATTTATTTCTTTCAGTTGTGCAATGGCTTCGTGCACGGGATAATCCTTTCCCTCTGCTAAAGCAGTAATTAACTCTACGGCAGCTTTACCTGCAAAAAGGCCAGCGCTGGGTATCTGATAGGCAAAAATTACATGATAAACCCCATGGTCTTTGGTGCCATAGGTCCGGCCAAAACCACAATCCATACCGGCAAGACACTGTAATTCCAGTGCGACATGCTCGATCACATGCCCTAACCAGGTGCCGCTTTCTAATCTAATTTTTAGCCCGCCACGAATGCCTTCTGAGCATCGGTGCTCGTAAAGACTGGGAAGCAACTCAAGAAGACGCTGATTAAAACTACCGAGTAAATTCGTTGGCTTTTCTTCATAAATACCCAGGTCCAACTTCATCTCGATCAGGTGAGTGCGACTATTTGACCAGTAATTAGGTCCTTTTAATACCTGGGTTTTTAAAATGTTCATTATCATTCCTTTGACTGTCGATGATTAGCTCATCGTCGAACGGTTGTTGTGGGTGTAATAAGCTGCCTTATCTAACTTTTAAGTTTAGACTCTATTTTTTAAAATTAATCTTTTTAGATAAAATTCTTTACCAAAATTAAGTCTAGGCAAAGTTTCAATTTATTTTTATCAAAGATAATTTGGTCAGACAAGTCCATCCCTTTAAAGGAAACAAACTGCCTCCGCAGAGGCAGAGCCAACTTACGAGTTGTAATATTGATTAATAGAAGAGGAAAAGGTGGGTGAGGCAAAATCAGGCCAATGATCTTTATCAAACCCTGGTGCATCTTGTAAACGCTGCTTATCCACATCAAGAATAAAGCAATCTTCATTCTTGTCATAATGAAAACGATTCCAGGGCACTGCAAAAAACTTATTTCCAAACCCTAAGAATCCACCAAAATCCAAAACCAGGTAATTTACTTTTCCAGAAAGCTTGTCAATGACGACCTCTGCGATATCGCCCAAGTCCTCATGGGTCGCATTCAACACTTTTACGCCAGTTATTTCACCTGATTTAACCACTCCGGAATGAGTCATGTTAATCTCCTTATTGTACTTCGATAAGAGCTTCTCCGCTGGGTACTTATAAAGACCCTTCATTGATCAAATTTAGTACAGAAAAGTTCTTTATGCAATCAGCAGCCTTTGGAAATCACTTTGGAGAACATGTGTATTCATGTTTGGAATTATTTACCGATAAAACCATATGCATCACGGTTACTGGATGGGTTTTATATACGTCGTCAGCAATAATCGACCAACCATGAGTTTGGTAGTATTCGGGTATGGTCCTATCAAAAGCAAAGAGATAAAGATCCTCAAAACCCATTTTTCGAGCCTGTTCTTTAATAGCGTCCATTAATCGTGATGCAATTGCCTGGCCACGAAACTGTTTATGGACTCCTAAAGATCCCAGCCAAGGCTTTAAATCAGGTCTAATTCCATCATTGTCACGTAAGCTGCACATGCCCACAATTTGTTTCTCGTGCAAGGCAACAAAAGTTATGGGAAGGCAATCTGTATTTGCATGATCGCGAAAACGCTCAACTGCTTGAGCGCGCGTTATTTCTGGCAACCAAATTCTACCTAAACCTTCGTACCATATCTCAGCTAATTGCTCGAGTTTATCTTGATGATGGTATAAAAGGTCAATTTGAATCATCGTTTTCTCCAATTTTTTCTGATACTCAAGCCCAGTCAATTTCTTTTTTCATAGGCGCAATTTCTTCCATTTGCAAACTTTGGATCAAAGCAGGCTTATCAGGGCTTAAGGCCAAGGTAATTTTCAGGCGACTTTCGCTCACACCTTCAATTATAAATGATCCACTCAACTGAGTCTGGGGGACTAATTGGGTAACTTTTCGTATTCCCCCCAATTTTTCAAATAACTCTAGAGAACGTTTTCTCCAACCAATGCGGGGATTATCCTTAAAAAAATTGCTTGCGAAAATATTATGTGACTGGGATATATTCCATTGCGGTAAAATGTGCATTAACTCATGCTGACGTTGCTGCAATATCGAAGATACCAATAAGGTACAGGGTTTGAGATGAGCTTGTTCAATGAGTTCATCCAATACCTCACGATTTATCTTTTCCGCAGGTGCATAAGTCTGATTGGTAAACAAAATTACTGCTAAGCCATATTCTGGTAAAAATAACCAGTTACTTCCAAAGCCAGGCAATCCCCCGCTGTGCCCAATGATAACCTGCTTTTTGCAATTTTCTGTTCGTCTTAAACCATATCCATATGAATAGTTTAATGCACAAGGCGTTACTGGATGATTACTGAGTACATATGGTCGCCAAGCCTGATGCATCTCTCGTAAAGAGGCGCGTTTAAGCGGACTTGAATCATCTTCATCTCGGGGTGGCCATGCTGCTTGATGTAATGCAACATAGCGACTAAATGCCGGTAATGAGATCCACATTCCTCCCATTGCTGCAAAACTACCGTCATGTAATAAAGGCTCCTCCTCCCAAGTACCGTGTCCCCAGCGATAGCCATGCGCCAGCAATCCTTGCGGAATTTCCTGATATTCCCAAGCCGCATCGTGCATTTTTAACGGCTGCCAAATATTTTTAGCTACAAACTTTTGTAACGAAACTCCGCTTACCTTATCCACGACAAGCCCTAACAAAGCAAATCCCAAATTACTGTACTCAAAATCCGAAGCAGCAGGTGTTGATAAGGACACTCCTCGCTTTAATAGATTAAGCAAAGCGTCTTGAGTTAAATCAAGCTGCCGGTCTCCCCAAGAATTATCTTCAGGAAAGCCCGCACTATGAGTGAGTAAATCACGAATGGTTATGTCCGGTGAATCTTGGGTCAGCTTTAAATTTTTTGTGGCTGGTAAATAATGGGCAATTGGATCATCTAATTTTAATTTTCCACCATCACGAAGCTGCATTATCGCCATTGCGGTAAAACTTTTTGTCATTGAAGCAATGCGAAAATAAGTATTTGCGTTTACCGGTATTTTATTTTTTACATCAGCATAACCATAGTGACCGGTATGAATTAATCGGCCATCGAGCATAATGCCAAAGATATAACCTGGTAGATGTTGCTCCTGGGCAAACTGTTTATAGCGAGCATCCATGGTTTTTGCCGCGATTTGAATTGATGCAGTCTGTAGGTGATGGTTACATTGATAAATCTGCTCCGCATATCCCGCAACTGAATGAAGCAGAAGGCACCGTATGAAAAAGGCTCGTGCACATTTAAACGTTTGAAAGCTCATCTTTTCTACTCCATACTTGATAAAAAACCCGGCTTCTGATCGACACTATGAAATTTTCGACCTTATTAAAATTAATGCGCTTTTGGCCACCATTTCTGGGTGCGGGAATTCGTGTGAAAAGCTTTAAACCAGATTATACCGAGATCGTGGTGCAAATGAAGCTGTATTTTTGGAACCGAAATTATGTAGGAACCCATTTTGGTGGTTCAATGTATTCGATGACGGATCCGTATTATATGTTGATGTTAATGAACTTATTAGGCAGGGATTATATTATTTGGGATAAAGCTGCAAATATCCGCTATAAAAAACCCGCTCGCGGTACGATTTATGCGACCTTCTCATTATCCTTAGACCAAATTGAAGCGCTGCGGCAACAGGTTTTGCTTGAGAAAAAAATTCAACCGGAATTCATCATCCCCATCACCAATAAAAAAGGTGAAGTAGTTGCCGAAGTCGTTAAAGTGCTTTCAATTTCCCGGAAGGAGTATTCTAACCCAAATTCTGGATAAACTGATGGACAACCTGATAAAAGACCTCGGGTTGTTCAATTTGGGGTAGATGACCACACTCACGAAAGCAATAATATCGGGCATCTTGAAGTTTATCCATCAATCTTTTTACCAAAAATTCTTGAAAGATAATGTCTTCATCACCCGCAAGAACCAAGGCTGGCTGAGGCAATCTCCCTGCCCAATCTTCGGAATTAAATGCCAATAACGCGGCATACTGTCCGGCGTACCCTCTATCAGTAAATGGCGCAGGATTTCTAGCCCCAAGTTGAACTAAAATGTCTAACGTTCCAGGTTCAGATAAAAAGCGATGTGAGAATACCCAGCTGCATGCGGCTTTAATTAGAGCCTCTTGCGGTACTTCTGCAAGGCGTAACTCCCACTGCGCTTGTAGGTAAACTTGATAGGGTGCATCTGGCGAGGTTACGGTATTGCATAAAATCATGGATTGTACCAAATCCGGAAAATCCCGTGCTAAGGTCTGGGTTACAAATCCACCCATAGAACTACCGACAAAATGAGCTCTATCAATCTTTAATTGCAGACACAATTCAGAGACATCACGTGCCATTTGTTCAATCGTATAGGGGCCTTCCGGCACCTCGGTCCGACCTGCTCCACGGTTATCTAACAAGATAACCTGATAACTTTTACGAAAATGATCTAAAACAGCACTCCATACAATATGATCCGCAGAAAAACCACCCAAAAAAACGATTGGCGTTCCTGTGCCGTGTATTTCATAGTACATATTTATTCCATTGACTGAAATCGTTCCCATATTCATCCTTAATTTAACTACCAAAAGTGAAGGTATAAAGGTTTAGACCTGGTCCGTGAATAACCATCTTTAGCTCTTTACGTTTTATCTTATCTTGGGTATACAACTCATAAAGCTTTGCCTCTTTAACCTGAAGCTCACGAACTTTTATGCCTTGCACAAAAATCGTCACCGTTAGTTCCTTGCCATTTGCGCTTTCCATAACCGCGTAAACTTTTCGCGCACGAAAATTTAATTTTAATGCCGCAGCATCCTTGATGGTAGTAAGATAATCTTGCTTCGCTTGCCAATCCCCAGTAAGTGCCCACGAATCATTTTTTAGCATGGGCGGGGCCTCATAACTGACGGTTTGCTCCCGATATAAGCGCGGCGCGATGCGTGGATCTGCTCTACCGTATCCTAAGTAAATTTCCGGGGTCTGCAGGTAGTGGTATTGATCATCACTTATCGTGGATTTAGTCATCTGTTCTCGAACACCGAGTAAGTAACGAATATTCGCTTCGGTAACGTCGTAATCACCTTCACCAAAATGCTGGTAGACCACCTGCCCCTCTTTATTAATTAAATAATGAGCAGGCCAATAATGATTCCCGTAATTTATCCAGGTTGCATAGTTATTATCTAAGGCCACGGGATAAAGGATACCCAAACGCTTTACTGCGGCACGTACATTATCGCTATTTTTTTCAAAAGCGAATTCTGGGGTATGAATACCAATCACCACCAGTCCATCTTGGTGATAACGTGTATACCATTCTTTGATATAAGGCAGGCTTCTTAAACAATTGATACAGGAATAAGTCCAGAAATCAATAAGAATGACTTTCCCCCGTAAAGCCGCAATATCAACAGGTGTGGAATTAATCCACGTTGTGATACCGGATATGGCAGGTGCTTGATATGGTCTTAATAAGCCATCGAGAAGAGTGTTTGTGACTCGTACCCCGGTTACGGTCTTATCGGTGCGCCCCACACTATTAGCAAAAAAAATGAGATATACGAGACTGATTAACAGCAATAAACCTAAAATTTTTCGCCACCAAGGTAGATATTTTTTGAAACAATCAAAAGTCTTAACTAATTTTTGACCGTAGAGAGCCAGCACAAATAAAGGCAAAACAGCACCCGCGGCAAAAAATAATAAAATGAGAAAACTCGCGCTATCTGCTTTTTGAATCACCGTTTGTACCAGCACGGCCGCCAAAATGGGGCCGGCGCAAGGTGTCCAGATGACTGCGAGTAAACCACCCAGAATAATGCCCGAAAAAAAGCCAGGTCGCGAGCGTTGCATTAACTGAGCACCTACGTCGGTTTTGATCCATGAGGACAGCCATTGGGTGAGTTTGTCCATCCCGTAGCCGGTTACCATCATGATGCCCAATAACATCAGGATGAAATAGCCGCCATAGCGCAGCCAATCCAGATTTATCCCAATAAATGTCGTCAATTGTCGCGAGAAAAATATGATCAGGGCAAAAAAGAGAACAAAACCCAACAACATACCTAAGGGTCGTTTTTTACCGCCCTGAAGCGATACAGCAATAAATACCGGCAAAATAGGTAAAATACAAGGCGAGAGTATGAGGGCAAAGCCTTCAAGAAAGCCGAGTATGCAGTTAATGAATAAAACGTCCACTTAAATTCCCTTGCATTGATATTAGATAAGTATAGGGAGTTCTTTTTATTAACGCACCGTAAAGCCCTCGTGAGGATGGTATGAAACCTCCTCAACAAGACATAGGTCTACTTGGGCTAACTCAGGACCTTTTAACAACCAATGATGCAGGGATATCAAATCATCGGGATAACCATAAGCAAACACCTCAACCCGACCATCCTCAAGGTTGCGCGCCCAGCCCGTAATCCCCCGCGCTTCCGCTTCTTTTTTCGTACTTACACGGTACCAAACTCCTTGAACTTTGCCCGAAATCAAATACTTTCTACACGTTTTATTATTCATTCTTTTATCCTGATCTACAGTATACTAAAACAAAAGTAGTTAATTATTAGGAGTATACACATGAGTATTTGGTTTAGGGAATTTACTCTCGCTGATTTAAACGAACGCGGCAAAAAAACGATGGTCGAGTTTTTAGGAATCGAATTCATTGATATTGGTGAAAATTTTTTAACGGCGACTATGCCCGTTGATGAGCGTACACGACAACCTTTAGGTATATTACACGGGGGAGGCAATGTGGTGCTTGCTGAAACCTTGGCCAGCACTGCCGCCAATGCCGTAATCGATTTGGATTCCTCTTATTGTGTTGGCTTAGAAATTAATGCCAATCATTTACGTTCCGTAGCCTCAGGGGTAGTTACAGGAATCACCACTCCCATCCATTTAGGACGTACCACTCAAGTTTGGGAAATAAAAATTTATAATGAAGAGGGTAAACAAACATGCATCTCGCGTATGACAGCAGCGGTCATTGATAGGCGCCAAAAAACTGCCCTTAAGTGATTTTCAGCAAATACTCTTTTTTAATGCTAAATTTAAAGGAGTCCATCATTAAGGAATGACAGATGGTAACACACAAAAATCCAGGAGAAAGACGCTTTTACGCGCACTTATTGCGTAATACTGCTCTTGGTATACTTTTCACTATTATTGCTTTATGCACTGGCATGGTGGGTTATCATTTAACCGAAAAAATGCCCTGGCTTGACTCCTTTATGAATGCTGCCATGATTCTTTCAGGGATGGGGCCTGCGACCAATATAGTGACACCCGCTGGAAAAATTTTCGCCGGATGTTATGCCCTCTTTAGCGGCCTTGCCTTTATTGCCGTAATTGTTATTTTACTCTCCCCTCTTATTCATCAATTTTTTCGTAAATTACATATCGAAAATACTCGGGATAACCCATAAGGAGATGATCATGGAATTACCTAAAACAGGACAATTCTGCTGGAATGAGTTAGCCACTCATGATATTCACAAAGCCAAGGA
>Ga0209960_1002758_pt1 | contig 16688 bp, 16 predicted proteins | sample ThiBiot_500_plan_2_FD_183947 | JGI IMG/M metagenome (GOLD analysis project Ga0209960, IMG submission 183947) | Wastewater bioreactor microbial communities from Cape Town, South Africa - Thiocy_expt_500_plan (SPAdes) | ecosystem: Engineered > Bioreactor > Thiocyanate-remediating >...
CGGTCAAACTGAAGGCTGGGCTAATTTTCTGGCTTGTATGAAAGCGTGGCTGGAATATGGAATCCATCTTAGGAAAGGTGCCTTTGACTTTATGAAAACTAATTAAAATTGAAGCTTTGCGATTGCAAGGCTTTTATTATTCTCTAATTCCTCCAAAATGAGTGGTTCCATCCAAATCACTAACATAAAAACTGACACCATATTTAAATAATGCTAAAAAGTAGTTTGAACCAAACTTCTTTTTAGGGATAGTAATGTATTTAGTGATTAATTTCGCCTCAAGTATTTCTAAATTTTTATAATCTTCCTTCTCATTCTTAATATTTTTGTACCATAAATTTAGAATTTGATATGCTGTGTTAAATTGAGCCAAACCTCCCATATTTCTAATATCTTCATCATCAGTTATAATATTGGTCGCTAAATACTCCAGAAATTTTTTCTCATTTTCATTTAAACCTTTATGATTTTGAATAATATTATCTTTAATAATCAATCTTTTAGAATAATATTTATTGTATGCATTAGAGTTGTTTTTTTGTTGTTTTGAAAGTTCAATCAATCCAGGTATTATTTTCTTTCGTCTTATAAAATTATAGATTCTTAATAGTTCATCATTTTGGATATTTTTTCTTTTGTAAAAACCAATTAGTTCTAATGCTTTAGGATTGTTGAACGTAAAATTTTGTGTTTTTGAATTTCTTAAAATTATAGACTTTAAACTGTCAGAATTTTCTTGTTTGTATTCTATTTGTGTCACATAATAAAGAGTTTCAGTATCGGATAGGAAGTATTTCCTTTCATTGTTGTTAGAAACAGTTATTGGTATTAATGTAGGAGAGTTTATATATCCTTCCTTAATGGCTGTCTCAAAATTAATAATTGTTTTATCTTGAGAAAATACTTTAAAGAATGGTATTATAATTAAAAATAATATTGCTTTGAATTTCAAATTAATAGTTTTTAAATAATTACTAAAATAACAATTTTAAATAAAATTTGAAATCAAAGGTAAATATTTCTATTCTGCTCTGTACGCCCCGACCTGAGTAGAGCTCTTTTTGTTATTGCGATTGTATAAAAGTTCAACAGATTGCTTCACTTCGTTCGCAATGACAAAAAAGCGGGAACGGAGGGCGGATAAAGGCGCCCAAATAATTATTTAAAGTAAAAGATTTGAGGTTGCGTCTTCCTAAATGTAAAACGTAAAACTTTAAAAAAATGAAAAAAGGAATTTTAGCAATTGCAGGTTTAGCAGCTATCGCCATTATCGCAAAAAAAGCACAAAAAAGAAAAGCATTCGTAAGAGGAATCTTCGACGAATATGACGTAAAAGAAAGAACGCCGTTCGGATTTGCAGACAGAATCAGAACTATGAATGACGAAGAATACAACTCTTTGAAGGAGAAAGTGAGAACGCAATTCGGAAGAGGTTGCTGTAAGCCAAGATCTGCAGAATAATTTTTTAGAAATTAAATTAAATTGTTAAAAAACGGGAAGTGAGAACTTTCCGTTTTTTTTCTTTTATTTCTTGCAAATCAGGCAAATTTTGCAGATTTTCTACCTGCGTAATCTGTGAAATCAACGAAAAATTAATTTTTGAGTGTTATTAAAATGAACGGAATCCTTAAATTTGCTTTGTGAAGGATTACTACTACTTTCTCGGAATTCCTCAAAATGCTTCAGCAGAAGACATCAAAAAAGCCTACAGAAAACTGTCTCTGAAGTATCATCCCGATAAAAATGAAAATGACGAGTTCTTTTCGGATAGATTCAGGGAAATTCAGGAAGCTTATGAAACACTGACTGACACGGATAGAAGACGACTCTATGACCAGAATCTCAGCAATCAGCAACGAAATGTAAAAAGCATTTTACCTCCGAAAATCAAAAGTTTTTCTGCGAGTAAAATCCGGGCGAAAGTAGGCGAAGAAATAACAGTTTACTGGAATACTTACGATGCTGACCTGGTGAAAATAGTCCCTTTTGGATTAGAAAAACCGAATGGTGAAAGGACAATTCGAATTAAGGAATTTGATTCTCAAGGGAAATTCCAGATTTTGCTTCACGCGACCAATACAGTTCTTCACAAAACGATCGTTCAGGGCATTACGATTACAGAACTAGCAGAATCGGAATCTGAAAAAGAGTCGTTGCACAATCCATCTGAATCTTTCCAAAAATCACCCAAAAAAGAAAACCAATCTAAAAGACTGGTTTCTGTTATTATATTTTTAACACTAATTGCTATGATTATCTGGCTGATGTTTAACTGATTTTCAGTCTGCCGGGACATTTTTTACAACGTTTTCCTTTCTTGAATTTTTTACAGCATTTTTTCTTGTCACAATACATTACTTCATCACTTCTGTAAGCCGGAGCCAAAGGTGCAATCTTGAAAGGAATAACTGTTGGAATCATGACTGCAAATATAAAGTAATTTAGACTAAATACAAATTAAAAGCAAGAAATTCCTTAATTAATTAAAAACTAATGAATTAGTTTTATGTTTTAAGGACTTATTTTAAATAAGGCGCTATCACTTTTGTCCAAAGTCTGTAACCTTCGGGCTTCATATGCAGCATGTCTCCCTTGAAGATATCGGTTCTTACTTTACCGTTTTCGTCATCCATTACTTTGGTAATATCAATATATTTTGCTCTTTTTTGAGTTTTTAGGTAAGCTTCTATAGATTCATTAAGTTCTTTCATTTGAGGCCAGAATTGTTCGCGACTTGGCGAATATTTGATGGAAACATAAGCAACAGGAACCTTCGGATACTTTGATCTGATCTTTTCAAAGAATATCTTGAATCTTTCCAGAACTTCGGCCGGAGTTGGATTGTCAGTTGCAATATCATTTTCTCCGCAATAGATAACGATTTGTTTAGGATTGTAAGGATCTAATAGATCATCAGCATAATTATTAAGATCTAATAATCGGGAACCTCCAAAACCTCTGTTGATAATAGTTTTTCCAGGAAAATAATCATTAACATCTTTCCAGTAAGTGAAAGAAGAACTTCCTACAAATAGAATTGGTTTTTTCGGAATTCCGTTGGTTTGATCTAATTTTTTGAATTCCTGAATCTCTTTCCAGTAAGGTTTATCCTGAGCAAAGAATAGGAGAGAGTTGAGAATCAGTGCCAAGAAAAAAAACTTTTTGAAAAGCTGTCTGTTGTATTTCATTTTTCATTTTTAAAGTTTTAAGATAAAAAAAATCAGCTGCAAAAGCAACTGATTTCAGATTTTTTAATATTTGTTTAAGACAATTAATCAACGATAAATTTCGTGTTCAATTCTCCTGTTTTCAAGATGTAAACACCTTTTGGAAGATTTTTCAAGGTAATTGTATTTCCGTTTTGAAAAGGATTCTCAATAGTCTGAACATTTTGTCCAACAGTATTGTAGATAAATGCCGTTTTGTATTGTTTCAAGTCTTTGTCTCCTGTTACCTGGATTGTATTACCTTTTACAGGATTAGGAGCAATTGTAAGATTCTTAGAGAATGAAGCGTCATCTACAGCCATTACAGTTCCCCAGATTTTTGCTATGAATTCAGGATGATCAACATAAGGGTTTCTGTTTCCCTGATATAAAGCAATAGCATTGTTTCTATCAATTTCTTTTTGGGAAATTGGGTCTTGCTGATGCCATCTTAGTAACATAGATAAAAACGGCTCAGCAAAAACCTTGAAAGTAGAACCGTCATACATATCGTAACTGAATGTAGTGATCTGAGACTGATATCTTGTTGCAAAATAAAAATAGATGCGTGCAATATCACCTTTAAATTCATTAATAGGTTCAAAAACAGTTCCTGAATAACCATTTAATTTGCTTGAACCTAATTTTGATCCGTTCTTGGAAGTCCAGCTCGCAGTTCCCACTTCTCCGTAAGGCCAGTTGCTTCTTTTTCCATTTACATATCCATCGGTAGGCAAGAGATGATGGTAATCATTATGCATTGGCGGGGCATCATTGAACGTTGATTTGGGTATAGAATGTTCTCTGTTATAGCATGAGCCTTCTCCACTGTAACTTCCACATTGATTTGTCACAATCGTATATTTATATGGATCCGTCCCGGTCGGGTTTTCTGAATAAACATCTAATACAGAATTATCATTTTCATAATACTTATCTCTATCTGCCGAAGCAAATACACTCCATCCATAACCTTTATCTTGGTGTCCACTTGTAGCAATTTGACTTAGTTTGGTTTTAAGTTGGGCTCCACTCAGTCCATCAGTTCCATCGTAATAACCTGTCGGAATCTGGGCTGAAATAATACCAAAAATCCCAATACAAAGCGTAAAAATATATTTTTTCATTTTTAAAAAAATTAAGGGGGGGCTAAAGTTACTAAATATTATCTTAATAAATTAAATATTTGCAATAGATTACTGTAAATATTAATTTTATGATACTAATAGTAAAATATATCTCCATTATCAAAATAAAAAACAGAGCAATATTACTCTGTCTTTAAAAGTTTCTATTTCAGAAAAATTCTATTCTACAATGAACTTTGTATTTAATTCTCCAGTTTTAAGGATGTAAATCCCTTTTGGTAGATTTTTCAACGTAATTGTATTTCCGTTTTGGAAAGGATTTTCAATAGTCTGAACATTTTGTCCAACCATATTATAGATGAGCGCCTTTTGGAATTTCTTAAGATCTTTGTCTCCTGTTACATTAATGATATTACCTTTTACCGGGTTTGGAGCAATTGTCAGATTCTTAGAAAAAGAAGCATCTTCTACTGCAAGTGGTGAAAGTCCCCAGATTTGAGTAACCCATTCTGGGTGATCTACAAAAGGATTTCTGTTTTTTTGATGTGCATATGCTGCATTGTTTCTTGCAATTTCTCTTTCAGAAACAGGGTCTTGCTGATGCCAAAGCAAAAGCAGGTTTAGCTCCCATGTTTGTAATCCTTGAGTTGGATTTGAAGGATTAAGAATATTTCCACTGGAGAATCCGGAAAGTTGAGATTGATATCTTGTCACAAAATATAACAAGCATCTTGCAACATCACCTTTGAATTCATTGATTGGTTCAAAAGCTGTCCCCGAGTATCCGCTGGTAGAGTTTGCTCCTAATTTAGAACCATTTTTGGATGTCCATGTAGGATTTGTTACTTTTCCATAAGGATAATTACTTCTCATACCATTCACTTTTCCATCCGTAGGAAGAATGTGAAGTAAGTCTGAAACCATAGGACTTTTACTTCCAAATAAGCTTTGTGGTACAGTGTGTTCTCTATTGTAGCAATCGCCTTCGTTACTGTAATTGCCACATTTTTTCTGCCCATGAATAAAATTGTAAGGATCTGTTCCAGTTGGATTCTCAGAATAGATATCTAAGACAGAGCCGTCATTTTCATACCATTTATCGGTATCAGAACTTGGATATGCATCATAAAGTGCATCATAACTTTTAGTTTGATAACCTGCAGAGATTATCTCACTAAGTTTTGTTTTTAAAGCGTAACCAGAAAGTCCGGTAGCTGTGCTGTAATATCCTGTTGGTTCTTGCGCATTAATAAGACCAAAGAATCCTACAAAAAGAATAAAAATACATTTTTTCATTTCAAAAAATTAAGGGCGCTAAAGGTATAAAATAATTTCTCAAAAAAACTAAATTCTTTTTAACAATATAGTATGGATAGTATTAATTTATTAATAAATTTCTGATTAATAATTTAAAAAAAGAAAGTTATGATTGTCAAAAACAAAAAAGACAGAAAAAATATCTGCCTTTTTTTAACATCCTCGATTTAAAAATTATTCTACAATAAATTTAGTGTTTAATTCTCCGGTTTTAAGAATATAAACGCCTTTTGGAAGATTATTAAGAATAATTGTATTTCCGTTCTGGAAAGGATTTTCGATAGTCTGAACACTTTGTCCAACCATGTTATAGATGAATGCTTTTTTGAACTGTTTCAAATCTTTGTCTCCTGTTATATTAATAATATTACCTTTTACAGGGTTTGGAGCAATTTTCAAATTTTTCGAAAAAGAAGCGTCATCTACAGCTAAAGGAGATTTTCCCCAGATTGCTTCTATCCATTCTGGGTGATCAATAAAAGGATTTCTGTTTCCCTGGAAAGTGTATGCTGCATTGTTTCTATCGATTTCTTTTTGAGAAACCGGATCTTGTTCGCTCCATTTTAGCATCAGATTAAGGTACCATAATTGTAAACCTCTGTTTTTTGATCCGTCCAATGGACTGGAAGCAGTCTGATATTGGCTAAAAGAAGTTAAATTATCTTCATATCTTGTCACAAAATATAAAGCCATCCTTGCAAAATCACCTTTAAATTCATTGACAGGCTCAAAAACCGACCCGCTGTAACCAGGGACTTTACTTGGTCCTACTTTAGTACCATTTTTAGATGTCCATGTTGGTGTAGATACTTCTCCATAAGGATAATCTCCTCTTTTCGAGTTAGTGTAACCATCTGTCGGAACAACAAAATGAATGTCATGTGACATTGGAACAGCATTTATTCCCCCAAAATATGTTTTTGGTATAGAGTGTTCCCTGTTATAACAACTTCCTTCCCCGGAATAACTTCCACATTGGTTTCCACCGGCAGAAATTTGTCCCCATTTGAATTCGTAGGGATCATTACTTACTCCTGGTGTATTAGCTGCGGGATTTTCAGAATACATATCAATGATAGTTCCGTCATTTTCATAATATTTATCAATATCAGTTGTTTTGTATCCCAACCATAATCCACCTGTACCACTACCATAGCCCATATCTTTTGCTCCGTTAGTAATAATTTGAGCAAGTTTTGATTTTAAAGCATAACCAGTAAGGCCATCAGTTCCATCATAATATCCGGTTGGAATCTGGGAAAATCCTAAACTGAAAATACTGATAAAAAGAATAAAAATAGATTTTTTCATTTCAATAAATTAAGAATGTAAAATTACTATTTAATCTTTTTTATTTTCGATCAATACTTCATTTTTAAGTAAAAATTAAGTTAACATAACGTTGTGTTAATTTATTTTTGATAAATAATAGAATATTAGTTGAAATAATTCTTGGGCAAATAATACAAATAAAAAAGAACCAAACAATAATTGGTTCTATGTATTTAATTGTTGTTGATTTTAGTTCTCAACGATATGTTTTTTGTTAACTTTTGAGAATAGCCAAGAGATAGTCAATCCAAAAAACAATGCAATAGCTGAAACAATAAAATAATTAATCAATTCAATCTTTACCGGAAAAGCAAGACTCTCGCTCGCCTTGAAAAATCCTGTATTGATTTGTAAAAAACAGATGGCCGAACCGATAATTAACCCACACAGGATTCCTAATAATACAATTAACAAACCTGTAAAGAAATAGATCAAGCGAAGATTTTTCATATTAAAACCCAAAGCAATCAACGATTTTGCCTGATCCTTTTTATCTAGCTGTAATATAGTAATGGCTCCCGCCAGATTGAATGTCGTAATAAAAATAACCAGCCCGAAAATCAGATAGATCATCAGCTTCTCTGTATTGATCATTTTCCAGAATGCTGCATTTTCTTCAGATTTTGTATTGACTGTAATTTGATTTCCCAGTTCTTTGAGAAGATTCGATTTTACAAGGTCTGCATTGGCCGGATTTTTCAGTTTGATTACAATCTGATAACACGCCGATTTTGAGAGTCCTAAAAGTTCCTGAGTCAGCTCAATTGGTGATATGATGTAATTGTCAATCTGGTCATTGCCTGGGAATATCCCTGTGACATAGATATCTTTCTTATTGAAAATGTCATTTTCCTGCTGGATAATTCCTTTTCCAGGTTTAGGCATCAGAATCGTTGCAAAATCCTGACTGGAGTTAACGGGTAACGAAAGTCTGTTATCCAGACCATTTTCCATAATAACTTCATTACTGTATTTGAAGTCAGGATACTTCCCGTAAAATATATTGTCATTAATGGGATTCACATTGGTGTAAGCAGAATCCACACCACGCAGATAAGCAATCTCGCCGTTATCCTTGTAGCCGAGATATACTTTTTCTTCTATTACTTTGGAAAAATGGGCAATATCTTGGTTGTTGCGAAGTGCTTTTTGGATTTTATCAATCTCAGGCAGAACCTTTCCTGTTTTACTTTTAATGGTAAGATCAGCGTGGAGATTAGCGATCATTTGCTTGTTCATCTCTTCCAGACCGGAGAAAACGGATATGATAATAAACATTGCCGCGACTGCCGCTACCATTGCAAATGCTGCCAGCCAGGTAATAAAAGTTACTGCTGTACTGCCTTTTCGGGCAATCAGATAACGCGATGCTATGTAAAAAGCATTTTTCAATACTACAGGATTGGATTGTCGCCTTCGCCTCTCAGTTCTTTTTCTATGCGCTCTACATCATCCAGGCTTGTATCGATATAGAAAACCAATTGCGGGATGATACGAACCTGCTTAGACATTTTTTGCCCCAGATAATTACGGTAAAAAGCATTATTCTCATTGATTTCCTTCATAATGGGCTTCCTCAATTCCGCAGGGAAAATGCTAAGGTATATTTTTGCAATCCCCAGATCCGGAGTGACTTTAACATCAGAAACCGACACCAGGAAGCTGCTTTGCTGGCTTTCCGATGCTTGTTTACGGAAGATTTCTGCCATATCTTCCTGAATAATTTGCGCTACTTTTCTTTGTCTGTTGCTTTCCATAAATGCTGCAAATTTAGTGTTTTTATTTTGATTTTTTTGGAGCTGTTTCCCGCTTTCCGCTCATACTCCTCACGCCCAGGCTTTCCCAAAGCTTGTTGCGGGGTAACCGCTGCAATCGGGGCTAGGGATTTTGTCGTCATACATCTGTTAGCATAACAAATACATCTTCAGTTATTAATTCAGCAACCATATCAAAGCTTGCTTCAGCTCTCGTTTCCAGTAACTTTCGGAGTGCGTTCCATCTTCATCTATTTTTACAATGATGTTTTTCTCCGGAACAGATTTTTTGACCAGTGCCTGATATACAGCTGCAATTTCCGGAGCCATTGTTTCATCTTCGTTTTTGCCTGCCACGAAATAAAATTTAGAATTCTTTAGATTGTTATGGTTTTTATTCAGATAAGTTTTCAGGTCTTTCGAAACAAACCAAAATGACGGGCTGAAAATTCCGGCTTTTCCAAAAACAGCAGGATATTTGACAGAAGCATAAAGCGAAATCAACCCGCCCATAGAACTTCCCATAATCAACGTTTTTGAAGCCTGTTTCTGCGTTCTGTAAGTTTTATCAATATAAGGTTTCAGGGTTTTTGCCAAAAAATCGGTATAAAGATCACCTTCGCCTTTGGTTTTGTATTTATCATTATTCCATGGCGAATATTCGGCTAGTCTGCTTTCTCCGCCATTATCAATTCCGATGACTATGGCAGATTTTCCGGTTGCTTTGTAGATATCATTCAGGGTTTCGTCCACGCTCCATTCTCCGGAAAAGCTACTGAATTCATCAAAAAGATTTTGCCCATCGTGCATATAGATAACGGGATACCTTTTATTGGAAATTTCGTAATCGGGCGGAAGATATATCCAAATCTTTCTGGTTGTATTAAGTTGTGGGATTTTAAAATTCTCACTTAATATTTTGACATTTGAAGCCGCAGTATGTTTTTTCTCTTTTGGTTGCGCCCAGTTTTGGATTTTTAATTCAACAGTTTTTGAAGAGTTAGAAACTTCCAGGACTCTGTTTGGAGAGTCTTCTGCTGTTTCCCAATTTCCCTGAGTGATTTTATATTCTATTTTTTGTGAAGGATTCGGGATCGTTAACGTATAAAATCCATTAATCTTTGTGAATTCAAATTGCTGATCACCCGGATTCCAATTATTAATGCTGGAAGCCAAAAATATTCTTGAATTTTCTTTGTTTTCAGGGAGCTTTGTGATCTTAAAAATGATTTGAGCATTCATAATCCAAGATATCAAGACTAAAAGTGCTGATGACAATCTTTTTAGAGGCAGCTGATTACCGGGCATATTGGGTTTGTGATTTGATGAATTCCAAAGTTTTTTCAGCAACATCTTTTGCTTCATTCAAATTGATATTGCTGAAAGTGTGTTTCGCATTATCAAGTATAAAGTACTGGTGATATACATTGTTTTCCTCCAGAACATCTGCTAACAATTGGGATTGAGAAATATCAACAACGCTGTCTCCGCTTCCGTGAAAAATAAGTGTAGGTACTGTTTTTTCTGTTATATAAGTAATAGGAGAGAATTCTTCGCATCTTTTGATGGCTTTTTCTTTTTGAGTTTTGATGTCAAAGCCGGTCAGCTGCAATATTTTTTGATGTCTTGTTTTATAAGTTTTGGGATAATACATTCTGAATGCTTCTAACAAGAGTATGTTCGCATCGGTTTTAAAAAGCTCATTAAGATCAGATGGTCCGTAAAAGTTCACAACATATTTCAGTTGAGGAGATTCTGTTGTTTCCTTCTCTTGATTATAAGCGGTTAACATTGCGATATGGGCTCCTGAAGATCCGCCCCAAACACCAATATTATCGGTGTCGAACTTATATTTTTCAGCATTGTCTCTAATCCAAGTCAAAACATCTTTGCAATCTTGCAGGGTTTTCTCAAGGTGTGTGTTGCTGTCGATATTTGTAAAATTGATGCTGATAACGTTGTAACCATTGTCTACCAATTTTTTTAAAACATATTCTCGGAAGTTTTGTCGAACAACACTTTTGTCACCGATTACCCATGCGCCACCGTGAATGAACACGACTACTGGTGATTTTTCTTTTCTCAGATTCTTTGGCTGATAAACGTCCAGTTTCAGAGGTTTTTCATCAGATGTGATTTTGTATATTATATCTTTTTGAAGGTTGAAATTTTGAACCAATTTTGGCAATTGTATGTCCGAATTTACTTTTGCCGAGCTCAACTTATAACTTAGAAAACTGAGAATAATTAAAGAAAAAACAAGTATAACTCTGTATATGGCCTTCATTTAAAATGTATTGCATCTCAAATATAAATAAATTTCCGTCTTGACATTATGTTAAATTTTGATTTTATGAAAAATTTAAGGTTTTGTTTCCGCTTTGCACAGCTATGTTTTGTAAATTTGGGTCACTTTTAATTAATTTCTTATTGGAAGAAATTATAATTCAAAATCAATTTTTACAATGACAACAAAATACGAACAAATTCCTAGTTCTCTTTTTGTAAAAAACAGAAAGAAGTTTGCAGAAAAACTTTTACCAAAATCTTTAGCCGTTTTTAACTCAAACGACATTTATCCGATCAGTGCGGATTCTACAATGCCTTTCCAGCAGCATCGCGATATTTTTTATCTGAGTGGCGTTGATCAGGAAGAGAGTATTTTGGTGATTTTTCCTGATGCATATCTGGAAGAGAACAGGGAAATTTTGTTTTTACGGGAAACGAATGATCATATTGCTGTTTGGGAAGGGGAAAAATTGTCAAAAGACCAGGCTTATGAAGTTTCAGGAATCAAAACGGTTTATTGGCTGAGTGATTTTGATAAAATTTTCAAATCATTGATGTATGAAGCGGAAAATGTTTATCTGAACAAGAATGAACATTACAGAAGTGCCGTTGAAACCGAACTGAGAGAAGACCGGTTCATTAAAAAAGTACAGGCAGAGTTTCCAATGCATAACTATAAAAGAAGCAATCCTATTCTTCAACGTTTAAGAAGCATCAAAGAACCGGAAGAGTTGGCATTAATCCAAAATGCCTGCAATATTACGGAAAAAGGAATCAGAAGATTGTTAAGCTTTGTAAAACCAGGTGTTTGGGAATATGAGATTGAAGCCGAGTTAATCCACGAATTTGTAAGAAACAGAAGCAAAGGTTTTGCTTACACCCCAATCATTGCAAGTGGAAATAATGCGAATGTTCTTCATTATATCGCTAATAATATGCAGTGTAAAGAAGGCGATTTGATTCTTTTGGATGTAGGCGCAGAATATGCGAATTACTCTAGTGACTTGACAAGAACTATTCCTGTCAGCGGAAAATATTCTGAAAGACAAAAGGAAATTTATAATTCGGTTTTGAGATGTAAAGTTGAAGCTGAAGACAGATTAGTTGCTGGCAATAACTGGCACAGGTTCCATAAAGAAATGGGAGAGGTTTATACGTCGGAATTGCTTCAGTTAGGATTGATCGATAAGGCCGATGTTCAGAATGAAGATCCGAAATGGCCAGCATATAAAAAATATATGATGCATGGAACATCTCATCACATGGGATTAGACACACATGATTATGGGATCCTGACAGATGATTTTGTAGAAAATATGGTCTTTACAAACGAGCCTGGCTTCTATATTCCGGCGGAAGGATTTGGTGTGAGAATCGAGGATGATTACGTCATCCAATCTTCAGGAAAGCCATTTAATCTGATGGCGAATATTCCTATAACTGTAGAAGAAATTGAAGATGTAATGAATTCTTAAAATATCAAATTTTGAATAAACATAAAAATTCCGGACATCATTTGATGTTCGGGATTTTATTTAATACTAAAATTTTTACTTTTTGAAAAATTCCATCAGATCTAGATAGTTTTTCTGGTTAACGCCGTGTCCGCTCATGTATTCCCGGAAAGAAAAATAAGCGCTCAGATCATACAAAATTTCCGCAGCTTTTCTTCCCCAGTCTATAGGAATTACAGCATCTTCCATACCGTGAGAGATAAAAAAACGTAGATTTTCATATTTCTTTTTATCCTTCACTATATTTCTAAGCATTTTCTCTTCCGGAAAACTGCTGAGACACGCAATTTTTGAAAATAAATCCGGGTATTGCAAAGCCAGAGAATAAACAATGATGCCACCCTGGCTGAAACCACAAAGATGAGTTGGATTGTTAGTTAGTCCATATCTGTTGGTCACGGACATAATATTTTCCATAACCAGTTTCACTGCTTCGTTGCCTTCATTTTCATCCAGAAAATTTGATGGATTATTAAAATCTATATCAAACCACGCATATCCGCCGTAATTTGAGTTTTTAGGAGCACGGAAACTCACAACTAGCCAGTCCTCCGGCAGAGTAGGCACAAAGTTAAACAGATCCTCCTCATTGCTTCCATAGCCATGAAGCATAAATAATATTGGTGTTTCAGGTGTGATATTCTGTGGTTCACGGACCAGATATTGTAATTCCATAAGTGTGCAAATATAACCAAAAGCACCATTCTATGAATATTAAATTATTGTGTTTTCAAGACCTCATCTAAAAATTAAAACACTAATTTTGCGTGACAAAAATTTCTATTTATCAATGGACAAAATACCTAGTGTAGATCTGCGTGATTTCCTTTCGGACAACCCGGAACGCAAACAGAAATTTGTAAATGAAATCGGAAAAGCTTACGAAGAAATTGGTTTTGTAGCCCTCAAAGGACATTTCCTTGATGATAAGCTTGTGAGTGAATTGTATGGAGAAGTGAAAAACTTTTTTGACCTTCCCGTGGAAACGAAACAGAAGTATGAGATCCCCGGCATCGGAGGGCAAAGAGGTTATGTAGGTTTCGGAAAAGAAACGGCTAAAGGTTTTAAAAAGGGAGATTTGAAAGAATTTTGGCATTTTGGACAATATGTTTCAGATGATTCAAAATACAAAAACGAATATCCTGACAATGTCATCGTGGAGGAACTTCCGAAGTTCAATGAAGTAGGTAAGAAGACTTATCAGATGCTTGAAAAAACGGGGAAATATGTTTTGAGAGCTTTGGCTTTATATCTTGATCTGGATGAATTTTATTTTGATGATAAAATAGCTGAAGGGAATTCTATCCTTAGACCTATACATTATCCGCCGATTACAGAAGAACCGGACGATGCTGTGAGAGCTGCTGCTCACGGAGACATCAACTTAATCACGCTTCTAATGGGTTCTCAAGGAAAAGGCCTTCAGGTTCAGAATCACAATGGCGATTGGATTGATGCTATTGCTGAGCCGGATGAGCTGGTAATCAACGTAGGTGATATGTTGTCAAGACATACCAATAATAAATTGAAATCTACGATTCACCGGGTAGTGAATCCGCCAAAAGAATTGTGGGGAACTTCAAGATATTCGATTCCGTTCTTTATGCATCCTGTAAGTGATATGCCTTTGGATGTGCTGGAGAATTGTGTGGATGAAAATAATCCGAAATTATATCCTGACGCAACAGCAGGAGAATTTTTAAGAGAAAGACTAATTGAATTAGGTCTGATAAAAATCTAATTGGGATTATATTCAAAACAAAAAACCGTTGAAAATTCAACGGTATTTTTATTTATTTAAAATCTAATTTTTTTTAAACTGCTTTTACAATAAAGTAATTTTTCTTTCCTTTTTGCAGAAGAAGGAATTTTCCATCAATCAAATCACTTTCAGAGATCGAGAAATCTTCACCAACTTTAGTTTTATTAACAGAGATTGCATTCCCTGTCAATTCTCTTTTGGCTTCACCTTTAGATTTTAGAAAACCTGTTTTTTCGGAAATCAAATCAACGATATTGCTTCCAATAACTTCTGATTTTGCGATGTCTTTTTGAGGGACACCATCAAAAATCTGAAGGAATAATTCCTCATCAAGACTTACAAGATCTTCCGCGGTCGATTGTCCGAAAAGAATTTGGGATGCTTTCAGTGCTTTTTCATATTCCGCCTGTCCATGCACCCAGACCGTCACTTCTTCAGCCAGTTTTTTCTGAAGTTTTCTTTCGTGCGCTGCTGTTTTATGTTCTTCAACCAGAGCTTCGATCTCTTCTTTTGGAAGGAACGTGTAGAATTTGATGAAACGTTCTGCATCATCGTCAGTGGCATTCAGCCAGAACTGATAGAATTTGTAAGGTGAAGTTTTCTTCGCGTCTAGCCAATAGTTTTCACCGCTTTCGGACTTTCCGAATTTGGAACCATCTGCTTTTGTAATCAACGGAACAGTTAAAGCGTAAGCTTCACCTTGTGCTTTTCTTCTGATTAATTCTGTTCCGGTTGTGATATTTCCCCACTGATCAGAACCTCCCATCTGAAGCTTAACACCATTGTTCTGATAAAGATGCAGGTAATCGTAACCTTGTAAAAGCTGATACGTGAATTCCGTAAAACTCATTCCGTCAACACCGGAATCTCCTGAGAAACGTTTTTTCACAGAATCTTTGGCCATCATATAATTGACAGTAATATGCTTTCCGATGTTTTTTGCGAAATCAAGAAAAGTGAAATCCTTCATCCAGTCATAATTGTTCACAAGGATTGCTTTGTTATCACCATCACCATCAAATTTCAGGAATCTGGATAACTGGTTTTTCAGACAATCAACGTAATAGAGTAGTGTTTCTTCGCTCAAAAGATTACGTTCTGCGGATTTTCCGGAAGGATCTCCAATCATTCCTGTTGCGCCTCCAACCAAAGCAATCGGCTGATGACCGTGCTGCTGAAAGTGAGCCAGGATCTTGATCTGGATGAGACTTCCGATATGCAAAGAATCTGCAGTTGGATCAAATCCAATGTAAGCTTTTGTCATCTCTTTATCCAGTTGATCTTCCGTTCCCGGCATCATATCAGAAAAAAGTCCACGCCATTTCAGCTCTTCTATAAATGCATTCATTGTCTTAAAAAAAATTTAGCTGCAAAGATAAGAATAACTAGCTGTATTTGGTTTTATCTTTTAAAATTATTGAATATGAAATGATATTCAACGCTGATTAATTTTTAGAAAACAATAATCATATTAATGAATTGTGATAATGATTTAAATCAGATTTAACCTGTAACTTCAATAATTATCACTATGTTTGCTGTAAACACACTGCTGAAGAAGATGATTATAATTAAAATGAGCCAAGATGACTAAAATTTTAAACAAAAAAGGATGCTTTCTTATTGTTTTTTTCTTTGTTTCCTTTTTTTATTCGCAGTTAAGACCAAGCATTGTCTACGGTGATTACAATGGTTACTGGGTTTCCCAGAATAACTCGGCCAGTTATGTAACAGCACAGGACACAAACAACCTGCTGGGAATTACAGTTGGTGGCGTTACTTATTCTACAGGCGTTAATAATGCGAAACTTGCAGCTAACGGAATAACTTATGTCAACGAAAGTTACAGGGCTTTCCCAACTGCTTTTAATACCATAAGTACCAATCAAAATTTTCTTATCGGAATCCCACGTTATGTCAATGGTGTTATCCAGGATCAGACAAATACGCCTTCTTTGAGCTGTAATACATCGTTAGGTTATTACCTCAGAGACGGTATCAATGGTTTGGATCTTAGTACCGCGGTATTTAATATCCCGAGACAGGATCTGACATTTTATGTTAATGTATTAGCTGATATTAATCCGAATTGTATTAACGATGATATCCCGGACATCATTGTAACACAGGTTGGTGAACCTAGTACAACCTTTGATATTTTCAAATTTACAGATGCGGCAGGAAATACGATCGGAGTTCAGAAAGATGTTAACTTTTCAACTGTGTCTCCATCCGGGAAAGCACTCTGGAGTTTTTATTACGCAGGCAATTGCCCGCATAATTATAACAGCGGATCGGGATTTTCCGGGACAACGCGTGATGTCAGAATTCTGACTTTTAAACTAAGTGATTTTGGAATTACTTTAGCTAATTATACAAGTGCTGTAAAGTTTGTACAGGTTTTGTCCGGAGATAGTGATGTTGCT
>Ga0209960_1002759_pt1 | contig 16672 bp, 11 predicted proteins | sample ThiBiot_500_plan_2_FD_183947 | JGI IMG/M metagenome (GOLD analysis project Ga0209960, IMG submission 183947) | Wastewater bioreactor microbial communities from Cape Town, South Africa - Thiocy_expt_500_plan (SPAdes) | ecosystem: Engineered > Bioreactor > Thiocyanate-remediating >...
GCGTTAAGTGACGATGAAACTTTAAATCCGGAGACCATGCAATTGAGCGATTTGATTGGAGGAAGTCGACGTGAAGATACGAGTCCGGCGACAGGTCGTGCTGCAGGCAAAACAACAGGAAAAGGTAAACGAGCAACGAAACAAGATACAGCTGCGAATAAACGTCAACAAGCGAAAACAAATACAAAAGCAGTTAAATCGAATGAAAAACAAGACGAAGTATCTGCTGCAGAACCAGCAGCAGCAGCAGCGATACCAACGACAAGTACAAAACGTCCGTCAACAACGGAAACATCGTCTGCCTCATCGCCAATTACTGATAAAGACGCGAAACGATTACGAAAGAGCACTGATGATTCAACGACTATATCACAAATTAGAATTGAACCCGTTGAAAAACATTCACAAATTATCAATACGTTGATTAAAGAAGAAAAAACGGAATCAGTTTCATCTTCAACAACAACAACAACAACAACAAAAACTTTTGATCAACCACCACCACCACCAGTTATATCGATGGAAACAGATCAAGTCTCATTACCTTCAACATCCATTACAACAACAACAACAACATCATCATCGATACCATTGGTGTCTATAACAAGTCCAGAAACAGAAAATGCTATCAAAGCTGTTTACTCGACAATTTCCATTCCTCAACAAACAATATCAAAGACACCGAATTTAGAAAAATCGACTCCTATCATTGCACCGATATCAAAAGAAACATTGCCAATTGTCGAACATCAACCAACACCAGCACCTATTCAAACAACATCCATCTTACCTCCACATGTTTCAATTAAATCATCACTTGCGCCGTCAGCTTTGAACGAAAATGTTGAAGAAACATTAAGTGCTGTTAATAGTCTTCTCATGTTAAATAATAATCCAGCAAATCTATCTGGTGATCATCCGTCAATGAAAGGCGCTGCACGTGTAACACCGACGATAAGTAAACCAGTTTATTCCGTTGTAACATCATTACCAAGTCCAACGAATCAACAAACACGTCAAACACCAGTAACAACAAGTGTTTCGACATCAACAACACAACAAAATGATTTGATAACAATGGTATCAAATATTGTTTCGTCGTCGAATATCAATGCTGATAAACCTTCGACAACAACAACTACGACAACATCAGCAAATACTTCATCTCGATCGCATATCGAAGAAGTTATCGATGATGTTGCTAAAGGTGCATTGACAACAAGTGTGCCAGCAACAACAACAACAACACCTCTTATTAGTGAACCAATTACATCTATTGTTCATGATGTCATGCGAACACCTTGTTTAACATCATCAACAACTGCGCCGACAACAACAACAACAACCGTAGGTACTGAAACATTGAATATATTCGATACACATCGTCATTCGACATCACCATTGAAAACATCAACAACTACAACAACACCTGCAACGACGACAACAACAACAGCAGCGAGTGCTTCAGTAAATCCTGTTGCTCCTGCTGTTGTACGACCGACATCATCTAAAACATCAACATCACATAAACGTTCAGCAACACCGAAAACAGATGTACCAACACCAACGACATCCACCACAGCATCGCCAATATTGCATGGATTTCCACATATGCTTACACCCAATGGTGGCATATTTACGGCTGGTCATCATTCAACTATTCCATTCTCAATATTTAATTCTCTGCCATCGAATATACCGAATTCATCAGGAAATCCATCGCTTGTATCAAGTTCTCCGCCTTTAGCAACACGCACATCATCCAATCGAAGTAATAGTCCGAGTACTAACAGTCATATTACTGTCAATCCATTACTAAATACAATGACGAGTGGACAACAAAAATCAACATCATCAAATTCACAAACACATGAAAAAGCATCCCGTCGAGAACCATCTAACAAAGGATCGACTACTTCATCATCATCATCGAATCGTTCGACTCCTATTCAACAAACAGTGCCTGTTCCTATTCCTCTTACAATCCCATCATCGATAGCTTCATCAGCATCAGCAGCAACAGCAAACAGTGTGATCAGTCAACAACAACAAGCATCACCTCTACTAAATTCAATCGACGCTGCTACAGTTGCAGCTATGCGACAACAAGCATCGCCTCTATCACAATTTCTACCACCAGACGCTGTCGTACAATTTCGTTCAATTTATCCTGATGCACCTGAATTATTTGGCGCACCGAGTGGTCTTTATCAACCAGGAAACATGGCATACGCTGCAGTAGCTCAACAGATGCTCACTGCCATGAGCATGCCAGGCAGTCATCCATCGGCTGCTGCCTTAGCCGAATTATATTCGAATGCCGATTCCTACTTCCGTATAAATGCTCCGCCACCACCGCCGCCACCCAATGAAGTCTCGCGTGATCCCTATAATGTTCAATGGCAAGGCAACTTGATTTTGAAAAACGATCAAGCATATGTGAAAACTCAATTAGTTGCTGGTAGTCCGCATATTGCACGTGCATCAATGAACTATTGGAATTCGGACTCATTACCAGCAGCAGCAGCAGCTAATTTGCAAACACCTTCGCATCATAATTTACGTATTTCTCAGCGTATGCGTTTAGAACAAGCTCAACTCGAAGGCGTACAAAAACGTATGCAAATGGATAATGATCATTGTATATTAATAGCTGAACCCAATGGTTCAACGCCAGATGAAATTCGTATGCAACAGAATAACTTGAAAAATGGTGTCATTCGATATTTTGATGAGAAGAAAGCAGCCGGAATTGTCAATGTTTTACTGCCCGGTGCCTCACAACCAGCTTATGTTGTACATATATTTCCACCATGTCAATTTGCATCTGAAATTTTACAAAAACGTGCGCCGGATACTTATCGTTGTGTTGTTCAGAATAAAATTGAACAAATCTATTTGTTAATTGTCATAACGAGTACAGTCCAATAGTTCTGTATCACTGTTTGTTATTTCATCTGTTTTCCTTTCTCCTTCTTCGTTTCATTTTTTCTTCTTCTTCTCTACATACATACACACAGTGTTCTTGTGTACTATTGTAGTCAGTATTCGATGTGATGCTTCTTTATTTTGTATAGTTTCTCATAATCTTCTTCTTCTTGCTTATGTTGGTTTTCTTTCTTCTTTTTCTTCTTCGATATGTAAGTGTGTGTGTGTGTGTGTTCTACTCAATTCCTCCCTTCTCGTATATACATATATACACATACACGCTGATAGAATTATGCGAGTTGTGGGAATAAAAAAATAACAAGAAGGGAAGAAGAATCAGTTTTTGTTCTGGTTTTTTTGTTGTATATTCAATGTTTGTTTGTGTGCGTGTGTGTGTGTGATTTAAATAGATGAACGACGTTTATCTTGTATGCTCACCAGGTTTTCCTCTTTTTTTTTCTTTTTTTTGTTTGTGTTTATGGAAGTCTACTCGTTTTTTTGTTTCACGCGATTGCAACGCAGTAAAACAAGAAAGAAAAATGATTCTAACTTTAAAAAAAAAACAAGTTATGAATATAAGAAAAAAAAGCGAACTTTTTTCATTACGTCATTGCTAGTTGCGCTCTGGTCTTTCTCACTGATTTATATATTGACATGGGGATTAATTCTTTGATGATCAAATTCGATAGAGAAGAAAAAAAAAGATGTCTATGATAATTCACCCATGGATGATAGTTGAATACAGAACAAATCAATGTGTAAAGCACATGTAAGCTCTCAACAATGTGCCTATTTCAATCAACGAATGAATGTGAATCCCTCAAGAATATACTAGCTAGATCAATAGTAGCCTTCGATGAATATTCTTCTTCTTTTTCTTTCTGTTAATATAATGACTGTGGCTACTGATATTGTTATTTTTTGTTGTGTTGTTGTTGTTATTGAGAATGTTCATTCACATTCATAAATCAACAACATATTTCTATCACATTCTTAATTTGACGGATATACATTAACTGACTTGTGTACTTTGACGACGTGCTTGAGATGTGTGAATAGCTAACAAAAACAAGAAAACTTTGATTATGCAAAATGAAAAATTGAATTTTAAGCTGAAGAAAAAAATCATTTCTCTTCTTTCTCGTTGACATCTTGTTAGTAAAATAGTCGAACATTCCGCGGAGGCTTCCATAATTGAATCAATCAGACGAAGAAATCAGTTTTGACATGGGCTTACTCGACGTTTCTACGGCATTGTTGCAATTTTTTTCTTCTTATCGCTGTCGATGTCATAGGAGTGCGATCAACGATCGATCTCAACATTGTCGTTCTCAAATTCTAAGTAAAGCAATGTTACTATTTCGACCGGAAACAATAAATATTTCAGAGCAAATTTTTCTTCTTCACAAAATCAAAGTCGCAAATGTTAATAGATATATAATTGTATTTGTGTATATAAATCGTTGAATGAATATGAGCAACGATGTTACTAAATTAATCTTTCTATTCGTTGAGTTGTTTGACAAGATGTGCCATATTTATTAGTCTCATTTTTCTTCGTATTATTCTCGTTTTTTATCTTCCGATCCGATCGTTTTTTTTTGTCTTAGCTGACGTGACAAATATGTTCTTCACCACCTCGATTAACCACTGTCGTTGACAAAGATTAACGAATATTTAGACTACCAAACATGCGTTTGTGTACAACATCTATCAATTAGCACACTTTTTGCTTTTTTTTCTTGTCAAACTATCATTAGGACCGGTTTTTTTTTCTTCTTTTTGGCTTGGTAATATTATTCTCATCAAATCATTATATTCAGTTCAATACGTATGCTCTCGAGGTGATTTCTTTTTTTTTGTCGTGCGAAATTAAATTCTAACGATAACCTTCTTAATCATTGTACCATGAGTATGGTTCCGATTATTTCTTCTCACTTCTCATCACAGGAAACAAGGTCATAGGCATCTATGAAAACAGATGGATTTCTATATCAACATTACATATCCATGATGACAGAGAAGTAAGCAAATGACGAAAGTAAGTAATAGCCACTTGACGAGTTCGAATCAAAAGGTAAATGATGACAATAGGGTCATCCTATTGACATTTCTCACCGACTGTTACGCAAGGTCATCGGTTTAATATGAATACACAGTTAGATGATGTTTATTTGCCCTTTGATCATTTTCATTCGATCAGCTCTTTTTCGTTTTACGTGTGTTTTTTTTTGTCTTTCTTTTACTTTCTCTCTTAAGCACACTCTCTTTCGGTACTGTCAAATAAATAGACATCGAAATAGAAAAGCAAAGAATCGAAGGTATAAGAATGTTTTCATCACTCGTCTTTTCTTTTCTCTTGTCATTTACTAGTCTATACATTATATTATAGAAAGAAAAAAGAATGACGAAAATAATTGAACACACTACTATCATATTACCACCCGTCGATTCTCTCACTCGTTCTTCTTAATGGTATTAGAATGAAAAAAAATGACGAAAGAAAGAACGAACGAACGAACGAACGAGAAAGAAAACGAGAAAGAGAAAATAGATTTCGATGCAACAATGCCAAATAATAATAATAACAACAACAGCAACAGCAAAAACAACAACGAGAACGAAGAGCAAATAATATTCATAATCATAATAACAACCTCTGACTACACATGATTGCATCGACAATGCCACCTACTATTTGATATGTTCGACAACAGATGCAAATAAACCTAAAATCAAAGCACATAAGATGTTGAGAGCGACAGACGCGCATGCACGTCCTTCTCGTTCTCCTCTTCTCCCTATTCTTTCTTTCTTTCTCTCTCTGTCTCCCTCTCCTCGTCTTCCTTCCGTCTACCTTCTTCCGTCAAATGGAAGGAAGCGATGGCAATTGCGGTCACCTTGTTGTTTCTTTCACTTTCCATTTCTCTCGTCATTTGCATTTTTTTTCAAATATTTCAGATATATCACGAACTGATGAATGAAGAAATCGTCGAGGACAAGCAAAACGGTGATGTCCGGCGGTATGTTTATGAATAGCAGCAGCAGTAATGAGAGTAATTCCGATGATGATAAATGTCATTTACCAACTGCTGATTTAATATTTTCGGAAAACGAAAAAGATAATAATAATGATGAAGAACAACAACAACAACAGCAGCAGCAGCAGCAGAAACCAGTTGTTGTTATACGACGAAATCCGAGCAAACTTAGACGACAACAAGCTACTATTTCACTTCAATCACCTTTATCAGTTCGAAATCTTTCATCTCTCGAATCATTTGATAATATGAATAACGATGACAATCTTTTAAATTATATGACAATCAAAAAAAATCATTCGTTAACCAACAATCTCGATCGTGATTTCAATCGAACGAGTTTCAATGAATCGGAACGTACAGACAGTGGCATTGGACGTGACAGCGGCTCGAGTTGGAGACTTAGCAATTGTAGTGATTCATTCCATCATTCTCAACAACATCATCAAATAGACAAACAACACGGTATGTTTATGTCATCTATTGATGTACATGTATGTTTCTTTTCAAATAGCAACTCAGAGAGAGAAAAAAGAAAGAAAGACACACACACAGAGTTATTAATGAGCTTTTCAATGATAAGACAATAATGTTGATACAATTTTGCTATTTTCTTTCGAAGGTCATACCTTGAAAAAAAAATTCAAAATTCGTTTTTTTTCCTCCTTCATAAGAAAGATTTGACAGATCTAATCCTTAATGTATATTTAAATAAAATTGTAATTCTTCTTTTTTTTTCTTCATAAGATTCGGATTCGAATAATGAAAACGATGGCGATGATGAAAATGATGAGCTAACGGGTGATGCCGATGAAACTCTACCGATTTCAACTATTAACAATGACAGTCAATTGTCAGAAGATGCATTTGAAAATTTAAAATTACAAAAAATTGGGTAAATAGATTTGTCTTCTTCAAATTTATTTTTCTTGCTAAAGTACCTTTGTTGAAATTTAGTTGGCTTCATGTTAAACATTGGTTAACTGTTGGACGACATCGTAAACTTGAATTGGCATCGAAACGTCAATGGAAACGTTTTTGGATCGGTTTAAAAGGTTCAAATTTGTATTTCTACAATGATCATTTAGATACCAATCCCAAATTGATCATCAGTAAGTATTTTTCATAAATTGCCAAATGTTTTGTTCATTTTATTTACACATTATTCAGTTTACAAATTAGTTGACTATAGATAAGCATTGTTAGATCATTTGCACTTGCGAGTTTATCATTCAAATGATAAATAAAAAAAAGAGAGAAAAGATACATTGTTCATTAGTATGAAGACAGTGGGTAAGAGTTTCATGATAATGAAATTAATTAGATGTTTTCTTCGGAAAGGGAAATTGCTTATTTTTCTTCGTTAGAAATGATTGACATATGTGTATTTTGATTAATTATAATTCACAGTTTGTGTCATTTTTGAGTATCAATCATAGTGAGAATTGTATTTATAGGGCAACGATATAAATAAAAACAACACGACAAGATACATATTGAATAGATGTTTAAACCAACTAATCACAGATTAGTGTGTGTGCAAGAAACGAAAGCAAACAATTCTTTCGATTGTTTTAGGCATTATTGAGTGTCTTTGTTATCCGTTACCTGAACATCCTAACCGTCAACATGTATTCAGTTTAACAATTCGTACTGGTGATACGTACTGTTTTCAGGTTAATTGTCGCATTTGAATAAAGAAAAACAAATCACGAGAAAATATTTTTCAATTCTAGGCAACTGATCAATCGGAATTGGATCAATGGATTCATAATATTCATTCGTGTTGTTGTTTGAAAATGAATGAACATTCTCTACAAACGATCATCGAACAATTAGAAGATTCAATTGAACGTGAAAATAAAATGAGAAAACTAGGCGATTTACAATTGAAATCAACAACAAATCAAAAAATTCGCTTACTCATATCGAAACAAGTCGATCTTTGGGAGAAAAATCTCGAAAATTTTCATGTCGATCTATTTCGTCATAAATGTTACCTTTGTGCATTAGCAAACGATCGTGAATTACCCAATCCAAAAGATTTACTTGGTCAAGTGTGTCCAACAACTAAAGCAGCATTGCAAAAATTAACAACATTTACTCCGTGTAGTTTCTACGCATGTGTAACCGCACGTCGACGATTAGAACGTCATAAGCAAAAAACGAAATTAATCAATACGAGTATTAATGATGAACAACAACAAACGAAATGTTATTTATCAACACCAACTAATCCAATTGAATCTCCGCAAACATCAACAGTTACAGATCAAACTGTCTTACAAATGGTGACATGTGATTCAAGTCCTCAAATGGTATGAGCAGATATGTTTTTGTCAGATAGACCTCATTAACTTGTTAAATAGGCTCGAGAGAGTTCGTAATATTAAACGAACGTGTCAATCATTGTTATCTTTAATAGCCAAACAAATCGATTTTGTTTCTTTTGTTCTAGAGAACTATTGTTTCGATCAATGAAACGACAATTGTTGGTGAATTATTAAAACGTGTAACGGATAAATTAGGATTGCAATTCGATGATTATTTTCTTTGTTTTGACTCGAATTCGTTGCATAGTTTCGTACCAAATCGAAGTGAAAAACTTAGTCATCTCGTAAGAATTCGAAAACCGAAAACAAAAGTCAATCGATTTGCATTTTCGTAGAATTATTCATCGATTGATATACGACGAAAGATCGTCTATCAAATAACATTGAATAAGCCACTTGAACTATCCGGTATCGAAGTAGCGACAGAATTACATCAAGAATCTTCGTTACAAGTTGTTGTATGCGATGTAAAAGTGAATAGTGAAAGTGAACAATTAGGTAAAAAGAGAGAAATTAATTCGATGAAATGATTGAAGAATAATTTTATTTGAAGGAGTGAGAAAAGACGATGAAATTGTTATTATTAATAATTCGATTGTACAAGATCTTGATTTGGATACGATTGATCGGTATTTTAATCAAATACCAATTGTTCTAACACTTCGATCATCGAGGTTAGTCGAAGAAACTAAAAATAAATAGTAGAACTTTTGTTTTTTGCTTAAATTCGAATAGATTGTCCGAAGAAAATCATGATCCAAATCGAACATTAGATTTTTCTCATTCAATTATTCAGAATCTCATATGTCCACCTCCGCCACCTCGTCGTATCGAACGTTTATCACGTCAAGAACTACGTGAATTAATCGTTCCTAAACCCGATTCAGCATCATCTATTGAACTTCCTCCATTAGCCCGTAAAGATTCGAAAGAAAATGATCCATCATCATCAGCATTAGAACGTCTATTCAAAAATGTCGATGAACTAAGTCGATATTGTCGTCCCATGGCAACAATATCACAAACAAATATCGAACAACCACCACCACCACCATCATCACGTATCAAAACACTTTCCAATGCACAACGATTACGTAAAGTTATTTTCGAATTAATCGAAACCGAACGTTCATACGTTCAAGTATGATTTATTTCTTTTCAAAATCGTCGTGTATCGATTGTCTATTTAGGATATGCAACGTTTAATCGAACGATACATCGAACCATTGCGTGATGATTCGAAATTATTACCTGCTGACGCCATCGAATCGCTCTATGTCAGTGTTAAATCTATTCATCAATTGCAACAAACATTTCTCACTCGATTGGACACGAATATTCCAACTGAAATACTTGCTTACAATGCACTCCATGAATTTCGTCACATTCTCATATCAATATCGGAAACATTTCTTTCCTATTGTCAATATTTTAAACTCTATTCAACATTTTGTGCAATGCATTTACGCATGAATCGTTTGCTCGATCTTCATCAAAATAATCAACATTTGAAAGAATTTCTTGCTGCACGTAATCCACGACATCAACATTCATCATCGTTTCAATCGTATTTAATCAAACCAGTTCAACGTATTCTTAAATATCCATTACTTCTACAACAAATGCTTACTTATTCAACAGAAAATAACAATGAAAATAATCTATCTGATGATCAATCGACAGCTATTGAATTAGTCAAATTAAATCAAGCCATTTCTATGATGAACAATATAGCAGAATATATGAATCGGATGCAACAACTCTACGAAGATTATGGACAATCATTTGAACATATAACCAAAGTTTACAGTGAAGAACATAATAAAGTAAATCATTTTTTTTGACGATTTTAATAATATTTTTCGCACATACATACATATAAATAGAGTTTACAATTGAATCTACCGGATTTATATGTTTATGGTGAACTCGATTGGATAAATAATCATTCATTTCTCAACAAAAATCATCAACGTTTGAAAACGTTTTGTTTTGTTTTTCGTAATGGATGTTTGCTATTAGTACGTGAACAATCGAATAAGAAAAAACAAGTAATTTAAATTCTACAAAGAGAAAAAAACAAATGTGTCTTCATTTCAATTCTTATTTCCTAGGATTTATTATCGATTTCTAAGGGGAATAAAATTCTAACCGATCGATTTATTCGATTTATTCCAATCGAAGAAATTCACGTTGAAATCATAGGAAATGAAGAAAGGAAAGATAATATCTATACATGGCAGTTAATTCAAACAGATTCAAAAACACGATTGAAAACAATCTTTCGATTTGCTAACAAGTAATTTTCAACTAGAAAACAAAACTGTAATTACTCTTTCGTTTTAATAGAGATGCACAAACATTTGTGAATACGATCAATAATTGTCTATCAACAACGGCAACAGCAGTCGAATGGCGACAAAATTCGTACGAACGTTCGAAAACAACTGTACGGAATTCGGATCCAACGTATTTATTAAGCAAAACTGAATCAACATCACCTCAACGTTTATCAGCAAGTCGGTCTTATCATACGATGATTCCCACACACACAAAATCACTCTATCATCAAAAGTCAGATACTCAACAACGAAGTCCATCACCGATTTGGAAACGACGTACGACGCCTATTCGACGGCAACCATTGACAATGAATCAACGGCGGCATACATTAAAAAATTCGACTGATTGCTGATAGATTTGTCTTTTGCTGTTTGTGTTCGTGTACTATTTTTCTATATAGTATATTTATGATTTCGCGCTCGTTTTCTTTTGATCAATTTGGTGCTTTGTATAAATCATTCATGTGTACGAAAGATAGATGTTATTTTAGATGAAAAAAAGCAGATAAACTTGATTCGGATGTCGATATTGATGATCGAGATTTGAAATGGATTTTTTTTGAAACTGACGGATTCCAATTGATAATGTTCGAAGGAGGAGGAGGAGGAGGGTTGGATGTGGATTTGTTTGTTTTCTGTGAGATCGGTTTGGTCGTGATTCTTGGTAATGATTGATGTTGGGAATAGTATTGTAAACGTTGTCGAAGTTGACAATGTTTATCAAAGAAAATCTGCTGTTGAGAACGATTTAAATAAGCTTTTGCATTAATTAATTTTTGAGTGAATCTCAAATTTTCTTTTTGAATTCGTTCGTATTCTCGTTTACGTTTATCCTGTCGAGATTGTTGATTAATTTGACGTTGAATGAAATAGTTTTCATTAGAATAGATTTGCTTTCGAGAACACATAGTTTTCTCATCGATTAGATTCTTGTTAGTATTTCTGTTGTTTGAAAGAGTTTGTAGGAATTGTTTGTATTTATTTTCATGAATTTTTTGATCATGAATTGATGAATATTTAGTCGAAAGAGAAATCGGAGAATAAAATGGCATTTTATTATTTGAAAGAACAAGATTTTGGCGCAAAATCAAAGCAATTGTTTCGTTCGTTCTGTTAACTAGCGACGTAGAAGAATAGTGAAGAAACAGAGGACAACGTCAAGCAACTGAGAGTGAAATGTCGATACAATGAAAACGTATTTTTCATGAAAAACATCTATTCATTCGTCCTTGTTCGAAGCTTGTATTCATTTGAGAATGTCGCGAGCAGCTGGAACTTTACAAACAACGTACAATGCTAGTAGGTTTTCCGTTTGAAGAAAAGAAGAATGTGAAAAGGATTCTTTCGTTTTAGCTTATTATCCACCGTCGCTTATGCCCGGCTACCGAGGTATTTTATCCTAATTTCTTTTTGAAAAACAATCGAGGATTTTTCTAAGGTCATGTTCCGACTACTCAATTTCAATATGGTGAAACATTTGGCAATTCAACAGCAAAATATTTCCAAGATTATCGTAGTGAAGCATTGAACTCATCACAAAGTTTATATGCACGAGGTAAACAAAACGATATTAATGCGTATGTTTTTCGATGCGTATTTTTAACTTTCAAGGTGGTTACTTTCCCACTCCATATACCCATCAACCTGAGCTTGTTATGAGTGATCGTCGTCGTAGTCGTGATCAATATCTTTACATACCAAAATATTCACTTAATAATACAAATGTTGATCGTACAAATGAAATCCGAAAGTTTCATCAAGTTCGTCATTTCGCGATACGTATGCACCGAAAGAATCTCTTTTGTCTTCTAGCTTTCACAAGAACATCGTGATCAATATATTGATCGTAGTGGTACACTACATCCTGTCGAACATTTTACTTTACCTGTAGCAAATGATAAAATGTATGAAGCCAATTTACCATAGTAAGTATTAAAAACGCCGTATTAATTGAGTTCTTCAATAGTTACATATTTTCTCTTTCTTCAAAATTACAGTTCGTCAATGTTGCTTCGTCATTCATCAGATATCAATATTCCTGTCGATCGAAATTTTCCACCGGTTAAAGAAGTAGCTAAACAATCAGCATTTCAATTATTTCCACCAACGGGTCAAAATTCTGATTACAATCCTCCTCAACAACAACCTCAAGTTCAACAAAATCAATCGCCTACATGCGATCAAATTTGTTAAGGATACACTGTACCAATAAACAATCATCAGAAGAAAAACTTTTTGCTTGAATTTATTTTGCCTATTCATACATATTTTAACCAGAACAGACTCTCGTACAATTACGTATATTTTTTAATCAGCAATTTATTCGAATAAAAAATAAACAAAAAAAAACTTAATTGCTAATTTAGTTACTGAAGGACTAGCGTTAAATATCGTTGAGCTAACCTTGTCGAGAAAAAAAAAGTAATTATTTAGTTTCAAACGAAAAAAAAACACACACACAAGCAACGTAATTAAGACGTTGTTATTCCTCTTCATAAATTAAAATATATGACGTTGAAGAGTATCGTTTTCTTCTTGTTTATGTTCGTCTATGGTACTTGTGATCGAAAGTGAATCTTCATCTTTGTTAATTATACTAAATGATATATTCGATGAAATAGTGCTAATTGTTGATGGAGAATTTGTTGTAAATTCTCGAATGACAAGTACTTTGTTTTTGATGGCTTTTTTCAAATGAGAAGGAGGACGAGATGGTTTATCGTCTTCCTGCTCTGTACTAGATGCTATTGAATTGCTGTTTTTCATATATGGAGAACGATCATGAAATTTACGTTCAGTATTGGTAGATAATGATGACGCTTCACTACTTGATTTTAAATAAGGGTTTACATTGTAAACTGTTGGAAGTTCTTGTGGTTGATAATTGTATTTTAGATTAACATTACGAGCTTCGCGAGCTATCGGTCCAGGCATTGCGGTTTTTTGTGTCTGTATAGTAGGAGGTATTGTTATTCGTTCATATTCACTGGATAAATTACTTGATGTAGTGCTTGCTGAAGGTGATTGAGCAGTTTTCAAACCGTTAGATCGTTGCAATTGTGATGCATTTGTACTCGGATTCGTACTATTGTTGTTGTTATAATATGCTTTTCTAGGTGACATACTTCTTGCACTGAATGTATTTGCTCCATATCCTGTTCGTGTTGTAGTTGTAGTAGTTGTTGAACGATATTTCTTATGAGGACTACGATCACTTCGTCTTGATGATCTTTGAGAATAACTATGTGGTGCAGTAGAACCATTTTTGTAGACATATTCGTCGGAAATAACAACAGCTCCAGGTGGAAGTGGAGGTGTTTTTCTTAACCAAGGACGCATCATAACTGGTGGATCAGTAGCACGGTAATGTTGATACGATTGTTCAGGCACATATTGAGGTACCGTTGACTGACGAAGCAATGGAGTATTTCGACCACCAGCTGGTCGATTATTCGGATATGAATTAGCTAACGGTACATGGTGACAAGCAGAACAATGTTGTATCCAACAGTAACCGGTAACTGGTATATTAAGTGGTGGTGGTGCAGGTGGACATGCACGACAGATACTTGGATAGGTATTATAAGAATACTGAGGTGCTGCTGGTTGTACAGCTAATGCTGATGAAACTGTATTCGAATTTGATGAAGACGATTGCACATTTATTGATGAGGATAATGATGAAGAGCTTTCAGATGCAACTGAAACCGGAAAATTTGCTTGTGGAGCAGGTTGATAATAAGAAGCAGGAGCAGCAGCAGCAAGAGGTGGAGGTGGAGGTCCAATTGGTATCTGTGCGTCCGGTTGAAAAGATGGTACGAAAGTTGGAGGAGGTGGAGGTACATTAATAATTGGTGGTGAAGTATACGTTTGAGGAGCTTGTGGCACATATTGTTGTTGTTGTTGCTGTTGAGGAAGAGCTGCTGAATATGGCGCGACAGCATATGTAGGAACAGAAACAGGTGGAGGTATATTAATAATCGGTGGTGAAGTATACGTTTGAGGAGCTTGTGGCACATATTGTTGTTGTTGTTGCTGTTGAGGAAGAGCTGCTGAATATGGCGCGACAGCATATGTAGGAGCAGAAACAGGTGGAGATATATTAATAATCGGTGGTGAAGTATACATTTGTGGAGCTGGTGGAACATATTGTTGTTGCTGTTGAATGGCTGGTACATAACTGGGTATCGCTGGTTGAGATACTGGCCAGTTTGAAGGAAATGGTAGAACAGCAACTGGATTGCTATAACGTTGCGCAACTATTTGTTGAACAGCTGGTGTTAGAGGCAATGACGCGACTTGTGGAAGTGGTGGTGGCACTGGAAATGAAGAGAGAGGTTGTGCCATACGATTGTAAAGAAAAGGTGGCATTGCCTAAATAATATAAATCAATACAGTTATATGAACAATGAAATAACTTACCAAAGAACCTGTGTAAGGTTGTTGTGCATACGATTGTCCAGTTGGTATGAAAATAACTCGAATTTTGGGTGGTAAACTCACAGCATTACTAATTGGAACATTTTGACTGCCAAAAAAGCCTTGACCTCCACCGGCATTAACTACTGCTCCTCTTGAGTTAATATAAACCGGATACGGTACGAATTTCGTTTGTTTTATATAATTGACGAACACTTCATTCGAATACATTTGCGGTGGAATATTATTCGCTTGCATTTTCCAATATGATTTCTCCATTTTCTTTAGCTGTCGTAAATACTGCTCGTAACGATACTGTTCATCTAGTTGATTAAAACGCATCAGTGCATAAGTGCCTAAACCAGGCTGTTTCACTTTCACTGGACCAAAATAAGGTACTGGTGCATATCTATCGTTATGTTTCATCGGTGGTTGATATACCGGTTGAGCAGGATAATGAGGTGCAAACGAAATAGGTTGTCTACCATATCCACCATAATAATAATATTGATTATTATACTGGTTGGGTAGACCAACTTGATATGCTGGATAACTACCAAAACCGCGCGGTACTAGAGCTGTCATATTCGAAATCTCGTCTCTTTTTCGAATCGTCTTCTTGTTTTGATTTAAAGCGTCATTGAGAAATAAAGAAAAACAGTAATCTACAATATACAACTGTTTATTGTATTATGTATTTACCTTCACGAATGAGACAGAACTTATCCGTTGATTACAATCGAATACAAGCATAAAAACCTTGATTAGTCATATGAATCAATGGTGTTAGTTAGATAATAGTTATTTGCGTAGGTACAAAATACGATTGGCTTATTCGTGTCGGTGTTTTCATATTTTTGAGAAAAATGGAAACTTTTTTTGAAGATACATCTCCGATGAAAATCTTCACACAACTGCGCAAATTGATATATGAAAAGAGAGAAAAAAATTATAAAACCAAGGACAACGTAACGCGTCAAGCAGCCGCAACAAGCGAGAAAAAACAAGCAATTGATTGATAGCTGCAGCATTTCAGTATCATTGGTCGTAAAAAAATATATGATCAAACAAAAAAAAAAAAGGAAGAAAAAAATGCAAAGCATGTTTGATTCATAAACATTATATTTCATGTGTGTATATGCATGCCTCTATGAGCAAATAACCGTGACTATCACAAAATATTCTGTCATTTTTTTTATGATAAAATAGAAAAAAAAAACTACAGCTGAATTGGTTAAATAAATTAAGTTCAGATTTATTGGTTGTATATTTAGTTTTTTTAATGAGAAATTTGACCGAATCACAATGTTAAATCATAATCTGCTTGAGATTTTATTGAATGTCATGTAAAACGAGCAAATATATTAACATGTATAAAAGGTTGAGAAAAAAAATCTGTAGTGTAAAAAAAAGTAAAATCTTTTATCCATCTTACATCACCTATTAGCTTTTGACATTCATTGAAGACAAAATGAGAGAGAAAATTCGACAATAATCATGTTTGCAAACGTGTACACGAGCTTTAAGCCACCTCGACCTTTGCTACCGTTGAGTACAGTTTACGATATTAAAATAAATCGTGAACGAAAAGACTTATCACGGTGACGTG
>Ga0209960_1002760_pt1 | contig 16663 bp, 14 predicted proteins | sample ThiBiot_500_plan_2_FD_183947 | JGI IMG/M metagenome (GOLD analysis project Ga0209960, IMG submission 183947) | Wastewater bioreactor microbial communities from Cape Town, South Africa - Thiocy_expt_500_plan (SPAdes) | ecosystem: Engineered > Bioreactor > Thiocyanate-remediating >...
TTTCTTGATTTTTTCATGTTTTTTTTTTTTTTTTTTTTTTACTTTTTTTTGACTTTATTTTTTTTTAAATCCATTCTTTGTATCTCTTCAAGAGTTTTTTTGTATTTGCTTTTCTTTGTATTCTAAAAAAAAAAAAATCTCAAAAAAAAAGAGAAAAAAAGATTTTGAAAAACCCAAACTCCTCTTCTTTTTTCAAATGATTTTCTTTCTTTCCAACTTTTTTTCTAGAATGTATTTAGAAAAAAAAAAAGAAGTTTTATTCTATTATTATGATACATTAAACATTGATTTTTGTTTGTCAAAAAATATGATTATCAGGATTATAATTCTTTGCTTCTTTTAGATGACCAAAAAATGAAAAACCATTTGATGCAAAATCATCTCGTTCATAATCATAAGCTAATCCAGTCGAAGTCACCGCAAAAGGTAGATTCTTTGGTGAGATAGACCTTTTTGTAAATCCACTCTCTTGAGGTATTTGTTTTTGTTTTTGTTCTTGTTCTTCAGATAAATCTTGTTCATCACCATGTTGGAAAAGTGTTGAACCATTATTCTCTTGGGATACTCCATTTCTCTGTCCATGTCCATTTTCAAGGATTGATTTCGATAATTCTAAATTACTATTCTTTTCTTCATCATCAGAATCTTTCTCTCTATCTTCATTTTCCTCTAAACTATCTTTTTCATCATCACCATCACCTTCTAATTTATCTTCAGTTGTATTTTGAGGAGGATCATCTATTTTATTTTCAAAATTTTCATCCAAGTTTTCATTTTTTAAAGGACCAATCATTGATATTTTTCTACGACGAAGTCCAGAGACTCTAGGAGAAACTAATTCATCTGGATTTAATGTTGGTTCAGGTTCTTTTATTGGAGTTGATATTGGTGTTTTTTCTTCCTTCATTTTTGTTTTTCTAGATTTAAATTTAAATTTAAATTTATATAATTTATTGAAAAAAAAAAATTAGAATATAAATAAATCAATCAAATTTACGGTAAGAGATAAGGTAATAGAATTTTTTTCTTATTTGGATAAAGGATTTGAGTTTCGATCCAAGATCTTAATTTATTGACAATCATTGATGTAACTTTAGGTAAATCTTGAACTTTTGTTGCTTCACCAAGAACTGAACCTACTTCAAAATCTAATACAAGTCCTTTTTGAAAACAAAAATATAAATATTGTCTATCTCCTTCTTCTTTTAATTGAACCATAAGCTAATTTTTTTAAAAAAATCAGTAAAAAAAGAAAGAAAGAAAAAATCAAAGGTTGAGGAAAATAAAAATCAACAGTTCCTTTGAGATTAACTAAAGAAACTGTAAGTGAGATTGGTAATGAAGCTAAAAGTGTTCCTCTAAATTTTAATAAAATCTCAGTTTCAATTCCGAGTTCTATTTTATCTTCATAAGTTAAACTAATTTCTGTCACCTATTTTTATATATATATAAAATAAATATAATCAGATTGTTAATTCATGAAATAAAATAAATAATCTCAAATAAATAAAATAATCAATAAAATCAATAAACTAACCAATTCCCCATCAACTGAACGAACAGCAGCATTATTTAACACAGGAAATTTAGTTCCAAGTGAAAATGAAGATAGTTGAATATTTGCAATAAACGAAGGGAGGTTTTGATTTGTAAAAGCATGCTTTAAGCTTTCAATACAATTCAATGAGAACTGAGGGGTTGATCTATAAGTATAAATAATTTGAGCTAAAAAGACATTAAGCCATCCACAAGACTCTGCAGCAGAAGGTTCAGGAACATAAGAAACTTGTTGACAAATCTCGTTAATTCCTAACTTCTTTATAGCAGTTTTATAAATGAGTTTGCTTCCATTTCCTACTGAATGAGAGCTCTTTTGCTTACTTGTCTTCCTTCCTCTTAGAAAAATTATATAGATCATCCCTGCTCCAACTACAAAGAAGACAAGTTGTCCAACAAACATCCCAATAACAAAACCTGGTAGTTCCATAGTTGAGAGTTACTTTCCTTTTTATCTTTAAAGTTCAATTATAGGTTAATATTTGGATATATATATATTATTGAGGTTTGGTTGAAGAAAATTTATATTTATTTATATTTATAATTATAATTTTGCCAGGACTTTTTGGAAAAAATTGAATAGGAAATGAATTCAATATATGTTGATGAAATTGAAACTAATGGAATAGAAATAGTTTGTATAAAATCAATTGAGTTTCTTTAATTATTTTATTTTTATTTAGTAAGTTCAATTGAGAAATAGTTATTGGAGAGCGGAAATCGAATTTTCACCCTTTTTGAGTCAAAAAATTAATGATTCATGATTATATTTTGGAACTTCAGTGATTCTTTAGTGATTAGTGAAGGAAGTATGTTATAATTTAAATTGGATGAACCTTCTTGCTGAATTTCAATATTTAAATTTGAATTGAAAGTGAAAGAGATTGATTTTTTTTTTTCTCTTTTTTTTTTAAATAACAAAACTTATTGAAAAGCTAAAAGTTTGCAGTAAATGAATGAATCATTGCTAAAACAGATAGTTTTCGAATATTATTTTTTATCCATTTCGATCTCAACGTTACTTGTGCTCTCTTGATGGTGTTCACTTCTATTTGCTCTTTCTTCTTCTTCACTTGTTGATTGATTTTTCCATTTGCCTAGTACGACATCTCTCAATAAATCTATGATATTAACGACAAGCCCAGTAACTAATCCAAATGGGAGAAAAAAACTTGGAAGATGATTGCAACGTAATCCTTGGTCAAAGCTTTGCGACATGGCAAGTAAAAGAAAAATTAGGCAAATTACTTCAAGCCATAAAAAGAAAAACCAAAGTTTGAAACTTTTGATGGGAATTGTATAAATGGACATGAGCACCAAAATTTGGCTTGTAATCAACGACGGTCCATAATGCATAAAATTTTCATTTTTACATTCGTTTGCTTCCGTATAATTTTTATAAACTCCTTCATTGAATTTGAGTTGTAGATCTAGACAATCAGAGGACTGATTATAAGACAGCTTGTTTTTTAGCAATCTCTCAGGGATTGGATAATAGAAAGTGTTGACTTGTTTGGTTTCAAAACATTGAGAATTCCACTGGTATGCCCAAACCATCGATTTAGTTTCGAGGAGCTGTAGTTCATCTTTTTTTGGATTGACGAAGTCAAGTTGATTCATAACAAGCCAGACCACGACAGTTAAGATAATAATGTTTAGTAACTCCTTTTGCTTATCTAAAGCTTTCTTAAATTTTTTTGGGAAAGAACTCTCATCCCATTCCTCTTTTCTAACACTTTCATTTTGATTCTTCCTTTCTTCTGATTTTTTTATGATGAAACATAGAAAACAAATAAAACTAAAAAGAAGGAGGGTCCCAGCAAGCCAAAAACGTAAATAATCTGAGCATTCACTGTACCACCAAAAATAAGTAAATATCCCTCCATATATACAACTCTGAATAAAAGATAAAATTAAACCAGGAGTTAGGCCTAAATTGAAAACGAACACACTACAAAGAAAAAGCGCTTCAAAAAAAACAATGATCGCACAAATTATTTCTCCACCCTCAAGCTGACATCCCACTGCTTCTTTATATTTCGTTGAGATTGGAGATTCGCTATTGATTTCTGTGGCTATTGTCTCGCAAACAGTCGTCCAAAATATACCATTGGCTGTGTGAGCATCAAAGAGTGTTTTAGTCGAGTATAAGTAAATTTCAGGATTAAAACAGTCCAAAACATCTTTTGGTGCAGTTTGAGGAGCACAAAAACTATTCCACGAAGTGCAGAGTTCCATAAAAGAAAGGGTAGAATTCAAAATCTCATCTTTATTTGGATTTCCAATTGATTCATACTCAATACTAAGCCAAAGAGTAACTGTGACAATGAGAGCAATTAAAACCTCTCTTTGATTGTCTAGAAAACTTTTGAAAGTTTCCTGTAATGTTGACATTCTAATTAGAAAATTTTTTTGTGAAAGAATAAAAAAAGGAACAAAACAGTTTTAAAAAAAATTAAAATAAAAAAAATAAAATAAATCAAAGAATACCTTTAAATAAAGTCCAGGCTTTGACCCTTTTGATCGACATTGTCCATTGCACTTTATTTTATACATTTTGAGAGTATCTTTGATAGTTTTTGAGAGTATCTTTGATAGTTTTGCTCAAGGAAAGCTTTGCTCAAGGCAGGCTTTGACCCTTTTGATCGACATTGTCCATTGCACAGGAAGCTCACAAAAACTATCAAAGATACTCTCAAAATGTATAAAATAAAGATTAGATTCCAGATTAAAAAGCTTGTTTTTGTTGTTGAAATTTCATTATTCCATGCTCATGAACAATTTGTTGCATTGAATCGATTGAATGGGTCTTAACATTTAACATTTTGTATAATTAAATGTTCTGTTGTTTGTTGATTTTTGATTTTTGATTTTTTAAAAATTTTTTTCAAAGTTTGTTAACCACGTGACCGCCACGAGGAATAAACGATGAAGGACAACATCCGAGCGAAGCAATACTCTCGGGACCCTAACAGCTCCAAGCAATTCACTGTATGTTTCCTTCTTTCTTAAGTTCTTTGATTCATATACCCTCTCTATCTACAATTCTTATTTTCTATTTGCTTTTGTTTGTTTCTTTTTTTTTTTTTTGGGTTGAAACAATTTACTATTGCGATTGTGATTGACCCTTTGATTCGAACCATGTGAGCATGTGAGTCTGATTCCAACTGAGATGTTTTTGAAAGAAGATTCTCTTGATGATTGAGGAAATTATAGACTCTAGTTTATTTGTTTTTCATAGTTGTAGTAGTTTTTGAGTTTATAATGGAGAAATAGTAAATTATTCAAATTAAATTGTTGAAAAGAGTTGTAATGTTAAAATTTTTGGAGTGTGAGGAAGGAGGTAAGGAAAGTGAAATAGGAATATAATATTTGAGATTGTGTTAATGAAAAATGGAAAAATTATGGAAGACATTTTTAATTTCAGAAAATTAATAAACTAACAAATTCAAATAATTTTAGTTCTTGAATTTCTCGGAAAGAGTTGCTCAAATTGATATAGATATCCTTCATAGAATTGAAAAGTTTCAAGATACAGAACCAACAGTATGAATTTTTTTTTTTCATGATTATTATTTCAAAATTATAAATTCGTCATTCCTATTTGTTAACAGGAAGGAGATAGTTTTTTCTTTGAAAAATTCAATGAATTAAGAGAATTAGATTTTACACAAAATTTTACAAGATTTGCACAACAACTTCAAGGAAAATGTAGGAACTTAAATCAAGTCTTATTTTATAAGGAGGATATTATTAATATTTTTCTTCACCATTTATCATTACCAAATAATATGGCTATCAATTCAATTTTAGAGTAAACCTCTTTTCTTTTCTTTTTTATTTTATAAAATCTAATTTTTTAAAAAAACAAAAAAAAACAAAACAAAACAGATTATTAGCTTCTTTTGTAAAAGATCTTAGACAAGAAATTTATTCATTCTTTCCAGTCCTTTTCAAATCACTTGTAAATTTGTTAAATCCTTCAGAACCAGAACTTGTAGAGGTATGAATAAAACAAAAAATTGGAAAAAAAAAAAATTTTTTTTAAAAAACCTTTTTTAAAACTCTGCTCTAGTCAATCTTTACTTCCCTTGTATATTTGTTTAAATTCTTAACCAAGCAACTTGTCAATGATTTTGAAGCAACTTTTTCGTATTTTTCTTTTCTTTTTTACAATTCAATTTTTTTTTTTTTTTTAATGTAAAACCATTTTTACTATAGTCTTTTTACTGAACTTTTGGGAAATAAATATAAACCTTATATTCGACAATTTGCAGCAGAGAGTTTTGGTTATTTATGTCGAAAAGTAAAACCAAAAGATTTACCAAAATCTTTAAATTACATTGTTGGACATTTAGAAAAAGATTCTTCTATAGAATTTATTGAAGGATTAAGTTTTTTATTTTTTGAAACAATCAAAGTAAGAAAATTTTATTTTTATTTTTTTATATTATTTTTAAAAATCCTTTCAATTTTTTCCAAAAAAAAAGAGTGTACAATCTCGTTTTCATTCAAGAGCTGAATTATTTTTAAATGAATTATTATCTTGCTATTTCATGATTCCAGTGACTGAAGAAGAAAAGAGTGGTGATTTAAGTATTTTTTTTTTTTTTTTTTTTCATTTATTCACTTTTTTTTTTAAATACAAGAATTTTTTTAAAAAAATTAATTAACATTCAATTCAATTAATCAATCATTCAAGCAATTCAAATCCCATTATTTCAAACAATTTCAAAAACTCTAATTATGATGTCTCATCATACAAAGAAAGAATTCACAACAATTATTTGGGATAGTTTTTCAAAACAAGCAAAGAAATTTGAAGAAGAAAATAGTTTTCAAACTCTTCATCAACAAATTGTTTATGGACGTTTACTTTCTTTGATTAATATTTTAGTACTTGCAAGAAAAGGATCAAGAATTCAAGGTGATTAATTAATTATTTTTTTTTTCCTTTCTTTCTTTTTTTCCTTTCTTAACTTTTTTTTTTTTTTCCATTTCAAAAAGATCCTGTGATTTTTTGGGAATCACTTCAACCATCCTTACTCCTTGCCTTAAAATCAAATACCTCCATTTTTACAAGCAAATATATTTTGATGTTAACTTCTTCTTTCTTTAAATATGGAGCCAATGAAAGTACTCAACATTTAAAGACTGTCACTCGTTCAATATTCAAAGCAGATAATATTGATCATAGTTTAATGTTTGCTTTTTGTAAAGATTTATTTTCAACTAGCTCATTTATGAACGAAATTTTCCCTCAAATCCTCGAGTAATTTTTTTATATTTCTTCATAAAAAAATAACAATTTTATTTGAACTAATAATTTAATCAAAAATTTTTTTTTAAAAAAAGATATCTCTCTAGTTCTTATTCAAAAAACCCTCAATCAACGATTTTGTTTTTATATGATATCTCAAGTCAACAACCATATTTATTTCAATCAAATGATAAATCAACATCAAATGCTAAATTTCAAATCCTTTCCGAAGAAATTTTTAAAAGTTTATCATCAAACTCAAAAAAACTTCAACAATTTTCCACTGAACTTTCAAATCTCGTTGTAAATTTTGAGGTTTGATTTAATGATTTATTTTATTTTATTGACTGATTTACTTACTTCATAAATTAACAAAAAAAACCCAAAACAAATAATAGGAAAATTTTGAACTCCCAAAATCAGTTTCATTCTTTTTTTCATGCCTTTGTCTTCCATTTTTAACTCTTGATTCTTCCAAAGTTTTAAAGTTCAGTTTTTCATTGCTGAAAGAAGTCTCTTCCTTCAAACAATCAACAAGAGATATAGAATCCCTTCGTCGTTGTTTTGTTACTCTATTATTGGATGTCATCAGTAAACTTTTAGAAACAACAAATCAATCTGTTGCATTATCATTAGTTCCTAAAGACTTTGGTCAATTTATTCCTCAACTTCTTATTCAATTCTCTAATGATTCTAAATTCTTGGAAAGTGTACTACCACTTTGTAAATTAATGTTTTCTTCTGGAGAAAAACAATTTATTCTCTCACCTGAAACTATTTATACCATGATATCCACTTTAGAAAACAATCTCAAAAGTTTTGAAAAAGAATTAAGATTAGCAACACTTGAACTACTTTCATTATTTGTATCTTTACTTCCAACATCATCAGATACTTCATCTTTAATTAAGGTTTTTTTTTTTTTTTTTTTTTTTTTTTTTTTTTTTTAAAAAAAAAACTAATATATATATCTATTGAAAATTTAGGTTATGGAGGTTTCTTTGAGTTCAGAAAATATTCCAGTAGATCTTGAAAATTATCGTGCAAAACTTCTTCACCTTCGAAAATTAAACCTTATTCCAAAACTTAGTCCTCAATTTTCAAAGATTCCCATATTCTTTTTAATTGGAAGTTTATCAAATAATTTAACTTTACTTTGGGATGAAACAATGGAATTATTTGTTGGTCAAGCTCAGTTAAATTATGAAACCTTTTTTAATATCTTTTCTTCTGTTATTGAAGAAATTGAATCCTCAGGTATTTTTTTAAAGAAAAGTCAATTTATTGATTTATTTGATGGATCTGATTTTTTTTTTTTTTCTTCTCCCAATATTTCATAGGTGAAACTTTAGAACCATTTGAAAATGAATTATTTACTGAATATTCAAAATCTACAATAACTCAACTCGAAACTGCCCAAGATCAAAAGAAAACAACTCACAATACTTCCGATTTTAACATTACAAATAACATTCAAGCAATGACTGATCAATTTTCATACTTTCAAAATTCACCTCAGAATGTATTTAAAATTTTACTTCAGGTAAATTTTTTTCATCTGAGTTTTTTTTTTTTTTTTTAAAACAAAAACAAAAAATACAATTTTTTTTTAAAAAAATTAAAAAAAATAATCAAGAAATGTAATACTTTATCAAAAACATTTGATAAATGGAATGTTTATAATTTAATGTGGAAATCTCTTGGAAAAAAAATAGAAGTTGCAGAAAAGATGAATAATTTTGTTGTTAAAACTTTTCTCAAAATTTATCAAAATGAATTTACAACAAAAGATCTTTCTGGAAAATTTAAATCTAAATTCAGTTCTCAAGTTACACCAAGAACTAAAGTTATAACATTTTTAGAACTTTTTGGAAAATTTAAAAATCCAAAGGCACTTTATCAATCAAAAGTTTTATATGAAATTTTCTTGGATTTACTTAGTTCAACAGATTCAAAAATGCAACTTTTAGCTGTTGATTGTATTATGACTTGGAAATTTCCTTACTTTAACCCTTATGAACCAATCTTGAAGAATTTAATAGATGATAAAAAATTTAGAGAACAGATTACAAAGTTTACTATAGAGGAAACAGTTGAAAAGGATCATAGAGAACAATTTATTCCATTCATGATGAGAATTCTTTATGGTCAAATGTTGAGAAGAAAAGGTACTCTTTCACTTAATTCTAGAAGAAAGATTGTTCTTTCCTTTGTTGCGTCTTGTAGTGAATCAGAAATTTCTTTCTTTGTTGATATCTTGGTGAAACCATTAAGAAGTATTATGGAAACATATCAAAAGGCTCAATCTAAAGGAGAGGAGTTTATGGAGACCATGTTTTCTTTAGTTAATACTATTCCATTTTCCCTTCAACTTGGATTTTTAAATATGACTCAAACCATTTGTCATCAAATTGGAAATCATATCTCTCCATCTCTTAACAAAATTATTATTCCAGTTATTTATTTAGTTGGAAATGCAAATAAACACTTACAAAATAGAGGATTAGATGAAATTGAATCAACAAATGAAAAAGAAAAAGAAAAAGAAAATGAAAATGAGGAAATGGAAATGGATGAAGAAGATGGTGATAATATGGAAGTAGATCACCATGATCATCATCATTCAAAAAATCCTGAACATGAAAAATGGAAAATCAAAAATTTTAAAGAAATTCGTCAAACTGGTATTGAGAGTTTAGCTGAATTATTTAGTTCCTGTGTTGAATTTAATTTTGAACCTTACCTTCAAGAAATTTATAGTCTAATAATTAAAGATAAAATCAATTTATTGAGTATTGAAAATACACAACATTCAACTGGTTTGATCCACCTCTTCCAAGTTTGGGCCATGACACCAAATTATATTCAATATTTATGGAGAAATGATTTGGAAATAATTCAAAATATTTACAAATGTTTACCTTCAAAGAATCTATCTCATCAAGTTTTGAACTCAATTACTTTAATTATTGAGAATTTATTTGAGTATGCTTACTCATTGGATTCAACAAAGGATGAAAATATTGAGGAACCATCTTATATTAAGACAAGAGAATTGATTATTGGACCAAATGGAAAGGCCCTTGTTGAAACTTATTTACATGTCTCACTTTTCCTTCAACAAACTCAAGCTTTATTGAAAAAAGGAATTCCTTTTGAAAAACTATCAAATAAGAGAAAGGATGAACAAAATGATGGTAATACAGATGAACAAGTTGAAAATAAAGGAACAATTAAAGGTGAAACATTATATTGGAGACTTATTGGAATTTTATCACTTGTTAGTTCATTTATTGAAGAAACTGAACAAGCAGAACTTTTGGTTCATATTCTCTTTCCAAATTTAAGGAAACCATTAAAAGTTGTCCCAGAAAATACCAAAGTTGATATCCTACAAATTATTCATCAACTCTTCCATTTATTTTTACCAGCTACAATTCAAAAGTATTATGTTCATCTTTCTCAACTCTTTTCTTCACTTCCCGGAATTTCTTCAAGAATGGCTCTATGTGAAGTCTTTGTTAATCTTAGTATTGCTTTACCAGAATATAAAGATCTCACACAACTTGTTTGTGATTTGAATTCAAATTCTACAAGGAGAGTTGATCAACCAGATTGGGAGAAACGACTTTCAACATATGCTTTACTTAATGAAAATCTTTCCAAGACTCTCTCACCAAATGAATGGATCCCTGTACTTCATAATCTCGTTTTCTTCATGCATGAAGAAGATATGTCAATTAGAAATTCAGCTTCTTTTTCAGTTCAAAAGTTTGTTGAGAGGATTGAAACATCTGAGGGAGAAGAAAAGGATCAACTCTTTCGTTTACTTTTATCAATCATTTATCCTGCAATAAAAAGAGGTCTCAAGTCTTCAAAAGAAGTAATTCGAAATGAATTCTTAACAATCTTTGATACTTGCATTCGAGCATTTCCAAATCATAAAGACTTCTCTTATCTTGTTCCTTTACTTTCAATTGGAGATGAGGAAACAAACTTCTTTTCAAATATTCGTCATATTCAATCTCATCGTAGAATTCGTGCTTTGAGGAAATTAGGTCAAGTCATTAAGAGTTCAAATGGAAAAGATAACTCAGAATCAAAATATCCTAAATTTCCTATCCCAATTTTAACAAAAGTTTTCTTACCTTTTGTTTCAAATATTATCCTTGAGATTGAGCCAACAAATATGAATTTAGTGGAAGAAGGAGTTTTAACAATTGGTTCAATTTGTTCATGTCTTCCATGGTCTAGTTATTTCTTTGAATTTACAACTTTTACAAGATACATTCATACAAAGCCAACTTTAGAAAAAATTGTAATCAAAGTTCTTGTCTCAATTACTAATGAATTCCATTTTACTGTTTCTGCACCAATTCCTCAACCAAAAGGAAAAGGAAAACTTAAAGATATTCAAGAAAATATTACTTTAGATAAAAGTTCTCTCTCAAAAGATAAAATGGAAGTTGATGAAAAAAATAAAATTGAAGAAAAAAACAAAACTAATGAAGAAATTGAACAACCAAAAGAAGAAGAAGATGAAGAAGAAAAGGAGAAAGATGAAGAAGGGGAAGAACAAGATGAACAAGAAGAAGAACCAGAAGAAGAAGATATTGAGAAATTTGATCCTCTTAAAGAAGATGAAGAACAAGAAGAAGAAAATCAAGAGAATCAACAAGATGAAGAAATTGAAGAGAAAAATAATGATGAAGAGGAAAAAGAAGAAGAAAATCAAGAAGGAAAAAATGAAATTCAAAAAGTATTCCCTCAAAAACAAAAATTCATGAAATATCAAAAAAAGAAGAAAGAAGTTATTGAAAAGAAACTTTCTCATTCAGAAATTGTTCATGAAACAATTGTAAAAAATATGTTACCAACATTACATAAATATTTAACTGAAAAGGATAAAAAGGATCAAAGTAAAGAATTAGTTAGAGTTCCAGTTGCTTTAGCAATCTTAAATTTATTAAAAATTTTACCTAAGGAGACAATGGAAAAAAATTTACCAACTCTTATTCTTAAACTTGCTCAATTCCTTAAAGAAAGAGATCAAAATTCAAGAGATACAACTAGAACAACCTTAATCAAGATTGCAAATGAAATTGGACCTTTCTATCTTTCATATATTGTTAAAGAACTTCGATCAGCTTTAACTAGAGGTTATCAACTTCATGTTCTTGGTTATACTGTTCATGCTTTACTTATTGAAATGGTTCCAAAAATGAATCCTGGAGAAATTGATAGTTGTGTTGAGGTTTTGATTCCTGTAATTATAAATGAAGTCTTTGGAGAGATATCTGAAGAAAAAGAAGTTGAAGCATTAACAAATAAATCAAGAGAAGCCAAATCTACATCAAGTTATGAATCCATGGAATTAATTTCAAAATCAATTTCATTCAATTCATTAAATGATCTCTTAAAACCTCTTCAAGAACTCATGTTATCAACAGATAATTTGAAAACAATTAAAAAGATTGAAGAACTTTTGAGGAGAATTTCTGTTGGATTAATTTCAAATACTTCAATTGATGTGAGAAAATTATTAGTCTTTGTTAATGAAGTCTTAATGAAAAATGTTCCAATGATTTTAGTTTCTGAGAAAGATAGAGAAAAACAAAGAAAGAAGGATTTAAAATTAAAAGCTCAACTTCAAACAACTCATGAAAAGATGGAAGAAAATTATCGAGTTTATATGACTAAAACTAAAGCTTTAGGTTTTGAAGCTAATCTTTCAAATAATCATCTCTTAGTGGAATTTGCACTTGGATTATTCAATTCAATTGCAAAGAAAGATTTCTTTAAGAAAGAACTTCGACTCCTTCAAAAGAAACAAAAGGATGAAGAATCAAAAAAACTTATTCAAGATCAAACTTCTCAAGATTTATCTTCTAAAGATTTATCCCAACCATCATCATCATTTCAAAAGTCAGTATCAACATCAACACCAACAACTCAAACAGAAGACCAAATTCAAGTTTCTATTGAACCTCCTCAAATTTTCAAACCAATGACAGAAAGAGAAATTGCTTCAATGGTTTTACCACTCTTAAATTGGTTTAAATCTTGTGTGATCTCTAAACATAACAAAACTGTTCTCCTCTCAATTAAAGCAATGAGTAACTCTCTTGAAAGACCTCTAATTTATCCTACAGATGAATTCCTTTCAGAAGTTACAACTTTCCTCTTTGATATTGTCACCAAATCTTCAACCACTTCTTCTGACCTTGTTCAATCCATTTTCAATCTTTTAATTATTGTAATTAAATCAGGAAGAGTTGAAAAAGATGAAAATGTGAGCAATGAAACTGTAGTTCAAACTTCAAAAGATAAAAAGAAAAAATTACCAACTAATGAGAATGAAACAAAGAAGGCACCTTTAACTGAAGCTCAATTAAAGATGTTAATCAAATTAATTCAACCAGATTTAGAAGATGCAACAAAACAAAGTACAACATTCTCACTTATTAAAGCCATTTTATCAAGAAAAATGATTGTCAATGAAGTTTATGATTTGATGACAACTATCTCAGAAATTTCAATTCGTTCTCAATCACAACAAATTAGAGAAGTTTCTAGAGCTGTCTTTATCAAATTTTTATTGGATTACCCCCTTGGACAACCTCGTCTTCAAAAACATATTGAATTTATTGTTGAAAATTTAGCATATGATCATGAAAGTGGACGTCAAAGTGCTATGGAATTAGTTATTGAGATTTTTGAAAAGTTCCCAAAACATGTTCTCTTGGAATATGTAGAGTTTTTTTTCTTCCCATTAATTTTAAGAATGATCAATGATGAATCACAAATTTGTCGAAAATCTGCTGCAACTACTCTCTCCCTCCTCTTCACTAAATTACCAGAACAAAATATGAAAAATATTCATAAAATTGTTCAACAATGGTTTGAATCTGAGAATCCTAATCTTCAAAGAGCTGCAGCACAAACAACTACCCTCCTCTTAGATCATTTGAAACTTTCTTTCCGTTCATATCTTGTTAAATACCTTCGCTTAATTGTTAACTGTATTATTCCAACTGAAACACAAAATGAATCAAATGATATGGAAATTGATCAATCAACAGAAAATTGGGAACCAATTTATTACTCTTTGACACTATTTATCAAACTAGGAACAACATTTTCTGATATTCTTTTCTCTGATGAAGGAACATCAATTGTATCAGCTAGTGTAAATTGGCTCCTTCACCCACATCAATGGATTAGAGCAGTTTCATCTCGTGTTTTAGGCTTATACTTTTCTTTAATCAATCCAGAAACTTTAACCCTTCAAGCAAAATCAAAGAAAATGAAAAAATCATTATTTGATGATAAGTTTATCCTTTTCAAAATCACTAGATCTCTTTCTCTTCAAATTAGAGGTGAACATTTTACAGATTCAATGGGTACTCAAGCTGTTAAGAACTTATTTTTTATTGGAAAATGTTTTCATTCTCACCCTGAATTAGAAATTCAACAAACTAAAGAAGAATTTTCACTTGATGAATTTTCTTTAAGTACTCAATTAAATGGAAATGTAAAAGAAGGAGAAGAAAGAGAAGAAGAAGAAAAGGAAGAAGAAGAAGAAGAAAATGTAGATAATGATGAAAATGAAATGGATGAAGAAAATAAAAATGATGGAGATGAGAATCAACATGAAGATGAGGAAGATGAAGATGAAAATGAAGAAATGAATGGAATGACAGAATCAAAAGATGAAGAAGAAACTGAAGCTCAAATTATTCAAGAATTAAATTCTTCATTCGAAACAAAAACAACTCCATTCCTTTGGTTATTAAAGAAGATGTTAGGAATTACAAGAATTGAAGCTGCCAAAAATAATAGTTTTATTCAAGTTCAATTTTATTCTTTCTTTCTTCTTTTCTATTTTTTTTAAAAAAAAATCAAAATTGAAAATTAAAAATTAAAAAAAAATAGAGAACAACAGTTTTTAAATGGTTCGCAGTAATGGCAAATTATGTTCCAAAAGAAAGTTTACTTGAACATGTTTATTGGATGATTTTACCTCTTTATAGAGTTTCCACAAATACTCTTATTAAAGGAAAAGATTATGGTACGGATTATTAATTTATTTTTGATTTTTTTTTTTTCATCGAAAATAAATTAAAAAAAAAAAGAAAAATAATAAAATTAAAATTAAAAATATAAAAAGCTCAACTTAGAACTTTATCAAAACAAGTCCTTGATCTTCTTCAACAAAAATTCGGACCAACAGAATTTTTCAAAGTTTATAATTCTGTTAGAAAAGATATTGAAGATGTTCGGGCTGAAAGGAAACGAAAAAGAGCTGTTGAGGTTCTATTTTCATTTCATTTCATTCTATTTTTTTTTTTTTTTTTGATTAAAATAATAATCAATCAATAAATAAATAAAAGGCAATTGTTGATCCAGAAAGAGCTACAAAAAGAAGAGTTCAAAGAAATCTTCTTAAAAAGAGAAGTCGCAAGAAGAAAATTGATCAATGGATGAAAGGAAAAGTGAAGAAAGGTGTTCGAAAATTTACTCGTCCATCAACTTCACATTCATAGAGTTTTTTTCTAATCATCATCATCATCATTTCCAAATTGTTATTTTTTGTTGTAAATGTTATTGTTAACTAGAATTTGTTCAAATATTTGATAGACATAAAGTTAGAATTCAATTTCAATTTCAATTTCAATTGTTGTTTGTGTTTGTTTCAAAAAAAAAAAAAAAAAAAAAAAAAAAACCGTTAAAAAAAATTGATGGAAGAACAACTCTGGCAAGCTTGTTCAATTGGAAATGTTGGAGCAGTTACAAACTTACTTCAAAACTCACAAATTAAAGTAAATTGGGAAAATTGGGATTCAAGAACATCATCTTTTTATATTGCTTGTGAAAAAGGACATACTGAAATTGTGAAATTATTATTAAATGATAAAAGAGTTGATATCAATCAAGAAAATCGATATGGTCAAACACCTTTTTGGAAAGCTTGCTGTGAAGGACACATTGAAATTGTGAAATTGTTAGTAAATGATAAAAGGATTGATATTAATCCAAGAGATGATGAAGATTATATACCTTTTTATGTTGCTTGTTGTGAAGGACGCGATGAAGTTGTTAAATTGTTATTAAGTGATGAAAGAATTGATATCAATCAAGATGGAGAAAAATCTCTTTATGTTGCTTGTCTAAATGGACATTTTAAGGTTGTGAAATTATTATTAAATGATAAAAGAGTTGATATTAATAAACCAGATGAATATTATGGGAAAACACCTTTTTGGATTGCTTGCCAAAGTGGACATATTGAAATTGTGGAATTATTTCTGTTAAATGATGATAGGATTGATATCAATGAAGCAGATAGTCTTGGGAAAACACTTTTTTATCATGCTTGTTATGAAGGATATCTTGAAACTGTGAAATATATGTTAGCTTGTGGAAGAGAAATAGATCTGAATCAAAAAGACAATGTTGGAAGAACTGCATTTGATGCTGCAAGAGATAGAGCAAACGGAGAAAGAAGCCCTTATTTGGAAACTAAAGAAGAGTTAGAAAATAGGAAAAGAAATTGTTTGAAAATTGTTGAATTAATAGAATCTTTTGAAAAAAATCAAAATGAAACAAGAGCAAAATTGAGAATACAACTTGGATTAACTGGTAATTATTTTCTTTTCTTTTCTTTCATATTTCATTTTTTATTCTATTCTTTTCTTTCAAATTGTTTCCAATCTTTTAAAAATATTTCTAATTCTTTCTTCTTTCTTCTTTATTATATTTCAAGACAAAGATGCTGCTTCCATCTATTCAACAATAGTTCTTCTTTCAGATCATTATCTACATTTCAAAAAGAATTAACAAAAA
>Ga0209960_1002763_pt1 | contig 16653 bp, 21 predicted proteins | sample ThiBiot_500_plan_2_FD_183947 | JGI IMG/M metagenome (GOLD analysis project Ga0209960, IMG submission 183947) | Wastewater bioreactor microbial communities from Cape Town, South Africa - Thiocy_expt_500_plan (SPAdes) | ecosystem: Engineered > Bioreactor > Thiocyanate-remediating >...
ATAACCCACCAGCAATGCAAAATGAATGAAAGAAATTGAATAAATGAAAAAATAAGCATAAAATGAAGAGTGGGTGAGGATAAGAGTTTTGTTTATTATTATTACCCACTGGGTAGTCATAACAAACAAAATTACCCACTGGGTAATCATAATAAACAAAACTACCCAGTGGGTGAGGTTAGTGGGTCCCCAAGTAATGGTTTAGAAAAAAAAAATGGCGAAAAAAACTTTTTGTTGACTTTTCTATTCCAAGTCAAACCGTTTTGTTGTTTGTTGAATACTTATAATTGTAATTGTCATTCAAAATATGTGATTTCGATTCAAAAGCAATGAAAAATGCTCAAACTCCAGAAAAAATAAATCAAAAACTTTTTAGATCTCCATTCTTTTGTTTAGGTTAAAAATCAAACAATAAACAACATTGATTGAATCAAAAGTCTTGATTTTTGTTAATATTTAATGAAGAACAAAAAATAGGAACTTTGAGACCAAAAAGAAATCAGAAATAAACTTAGAAAATGGCAAATTCAGAAGAAGTTTGGAAAGCTTTTCGTCAATATGATAAAGATGGGAGTGGTTCGATTTCAATGGATGAATTGAAAGAAGCGTTAGAGAAATTCTCGACTTTGAAAGTAACAGATGAAGATATTGAACAGATCTTACGTGATGCTGATACAAATGGAGATGGAGAAATAGGACTTGTTGAGTTTGCAGGTTTAAATCTTTTGTTTTTGTTTTTGTTTTTGTTTTTGTTATTTCATTCATTTCATTTCAATTAAAAACAAAAAACAACAACCTCAAAATAATCATTATAGAAATGACTGGATTTCAAAAAGATGTTAAGAAATGGAAAAAACTTTTTAATGAAGTTGATTCAAATAAAAATGGATTATTAGAAGAAGATGAAATCAAAAAAGTTTTTGTTTCTAATGGATTCACTGAATCAGATGTAGAAATTGAAGTGACAAAAATGTACAATAAAGCTGGGAAAAAACGAGGAGAATCCTTTACACTTGATGAATTTGTTGCAGCAGTTGTTTTTCATTCACCTCTCAAAAAATCTATGAAAAGATCAAAAATCCCTCTATCACAACAAAAAGTTGAAGAATTAAAGATTATTTTCTCAAAGTATGATGTTGGAAATGAAGGACTTGGAAAAAAGGAATTAACTCAAATTTTACAACATGAATTGAGCTATGAACCAAGCTTGAAAGAGATAGATTTTGCTATGAGAAAAATTGATCAAGACCCCACAAAGAAAGTTGGTTTAACTGAGTTCTTAGAGATGATGGGATTAGCAAATGATGTTCAATTTTATCGTGAAACATTTCAAAATTTTGACAAGGATAAAAACGGGAAAATTGATATTATTGAGCTATCCGAGATGATGAAAGAACTTGGAATCAAAACACCCAAAAGAGAGGCAAGAAGGGCATTAGGAAAGAACTCCTCTTTAGATTTTGATCAATTTGTTCAATTTATTCTCGAGTTTGATTTTTCATAAAAACAAAACTATACAAAACTTTTTGAAACTCCAAAATTAAATTATTAAAATCAATCAATTCAATAAATATTGAATTACAAGAATTATCTTTTTGAAAGTTTTTATAAGTCAGATTTTTTTGTGCCTTATTTTTTAGCCTTCCTAATAAAGTATTAGAAAAAAAGGGATCCGTTTTTAGATCAAACTAAAATACTAAACCCCTCTAAAAAAATCTCTAAAACCCTCTAAAACTCTCTAAAACTCTCTAAAAGCTCTAAAACACACATCATTCTAAAAAAGACTTCATTTTTTCTTCTATAAAGGTTGCTCTTTTATAATTTTTTCATCTTTTTAATTGTTATTTTTAATTGATTGTTTTATTTTTCTTTTATTTTTTATTTGAAAAAAAAACAATTGAACCTCTAATTTTTTTTATAAATGGTTGAACAGTTAAAAGGAATCCTTTGAGGTATGAAGACATCAAAGGCTCCAAGAAAAAAATCAATCAATTGGAGAGCATTTAAACGTTCTCATATTTTAAAGGTCCTAACTTTGATATTTTGCTGTTGTTTTCTCTTCTTACAAAGTCGGATAGGTATTCTTTTGACTTTTTTCTTTTACTTTTACTTTTGACTTTTATTTTCTATTCAGTATGTTTGTTTTATAATTTCAAGTTTAATTGCAATTATAATTAATCATTTAGAATCAACTGAAGTGAAAAAAAAACAAGTTCAAAATGTCCCAACTCAATCAGATGATGCTCAAGGTTTGAATTATTTATTTTATTTGTTGATTTAATGATTTTTTAAAAAAACAAAATAATATATTTATTAAATCATATAGATATAGATATAGATGAATTAGATGAAACACCTACAAGTTTTTTTTTTTTAGCTCTTTTAATTGATTTATTTATTGATTTTCGTTTCATGTTTTAATCTCTACTTTTTAACAGAAAAGTCAACATTATCGATACCAAGACCTCCACTAACGAGAGCACCTACACCTCCAATAACACTCGTAAAAATAATAGATCCAACTAGAGCCCCAACTCAAGAAATTCCAACCGAAATATCTTCAATTAAAATATCTGAAATATCTTCAACCGAACTATCTTCAACCAAAGAGCCTTTAATTGAAAGTATTTCAACTAAAAAACTTCCATCAATTAGAAAATCTCCATTAATTGATGCAGAAAATGCATTCTCAAAAGCAATAGGATCTTTAGATTCAAAAGTAGTTATTTATCAGAGAGATCCTCGAGAGTATCGAGTTTGTCAAATGGATAATGTTTGTTTTGATTCATATAACTTTTATATTGTAATTGAGGATGATGAAACGAGGAAATATTATCAAGAGGAACAAAAATTATGTGAAGCTAATGATCCTGAAAGAAAATTATTTTGTCGTTGCTTTTCAAAAAGCATGTCTCCAGTTTTTATTAAATCTCTTTCAGAACTTATAAATCATAATTCAATTGAAGAACATATCTGGGTTTCTGATCAATGGGCTCAAAGCCATCATATATTTCTTTATACACATCAACGAGTTCTTTTTCACTCAATTTTTTTGAAGGAGAATGATTATGGGTATATTTAACAATTCTTTTTATTTTCATTCTTATTTTTCATTTAATTTTTTTTTTTTTTTTTGATTCTAATGCTAATATATTTTTTTCCTTCTTATTTTATAAGCCTCTCAGATATTGATCGAGTAGCACTTGTAAAAAATCGAACTCCAATGTTTAACTTCGAAGAAGTTCTATATAATGTATCAATTTCACGTCTCTCTTCACCTATTCAAAAGCCACCTCTGTTATCCAAAGATCTTCATCGCCCAGTTTGTGCTTCCAAAGTCTCAACATCTCCTATACAAGGTCTTTTTGCTAGAACAAAAGAAGAAATGCAAACATTTAGGGATGATATGCATCGTTATATTGGATTAAATCATCCTAAAAATAGATGTCCTCCACCAACAACATATTTATTACTTAGACCAGAAACAGAGGGACGGTTAGCTTTTTTTTTATTTTTTTTATTTATTTGTTTAATCATTATTTACTCTTTCCTTTCTATTATTGATTTATTTTTGACCTTAGTTTTTAATTCATATTTTTTTTTAAAAAAAAAATAAATAGGAGAAGAAAGATGATCAATCAAGACCTTGTTGAAAAATTGTTAATAGAAACTTTTAATATTCAAAATCTTAAAACTGCTACAATAACATATAATACTCCAGCTAAAGATCAAATTGAAATATTTGGAAACTTTGGGTTAATGCTCTCTCCACATGGATCTCAATTAACAGGTTTAATATTTTCACAAGTAATTTTTCTTTCTTTTTCTTTCTTTCTTTCTTTCTTTCTTTCTTTTTGGAATCAAAAATAATAATAAATAACAATAATAATAATAATTATTTTTTAAATCAAAACAGCCTGGTGCTGCAGTTGTTGAAGTCGTTCCAACATATTTTAATTCAGATTTCTCACATATTGCAGAAAAATCAGGTGTTTATCATCAATTTTCAATCGGAGGAAAGATTAATGAAGCATTAGATTCAACAATTCAAGAATGTAACAAAAATTTTGGTGAATGTATCAATCCAAGGTGTTATCCTCAAGTAGCTACTTGCCCAAATTCAGTGAGAACAGAAATCAAACAACCAGACTTTGAAGCAGATTTAGAGATGCTTAAAAAAGTATTAACCAAATCCATCAAATATTTAGACTTTCTTTGTGATGGACATTGGCCAGGAAGAGGAGAAGCTGTTATGTAGTTATCAAATTGTAAATTATTTGTTTGAAATCTTTTTTTTTAAAAAAACTTTTTTATTATTAATTTATTGATAAATTGAACTAATTCATGAAAATGAAGAAAATAAAATAAAATGGAATAGAAAAAAGAAATAACTGATGTATTTCAAAGCTAACTCTAATAACACAAAAGTTCAAGATTATTCAATTAAATTGATTCATTGGATTTAAATTGATAGATAGATCTGTTATAACTAAATGAATCTTCCAATATTAATTTCATTAAAACTGAGATAGAGATCTCTAAGTTCTCCTCGAAAACGAAACAATGCAAGTTGATCCTCTAATACAATAAATAATACCTAAAACTTTTCATTAGCTCTGATTCTATAAATCATTCTTCATTAAACCATTTGATCCAAAACATTTTTCTCAAAGCAACTCAGATTCAATCTAAACCAACATCAATCACCGAGATTCATGATGCAGTAAGATGTTAGGAGAGATCTGGTTCTAACATCTTACTGCATCATGAACAATGAAACACATCAGCTCTAATACTAACATCTTATCATCCACAAATATAAAACAAGTGAGTAAGTCGTCATATAATTCAAGAGAGAGAATATGGTAATGAAGGTATTATTCCTATTAGTTATTGGGTTTTGAAGTTAGACTATTAGTTATTAAAACTTTAATAAGATCAACCTTCGACTCGCTGCTCCATCGATCCATACCTATTCTTGCTCTAAATCTAAATCCTCTTTCACAGTTTCATTAATCACATCTTAATTACAATCAAAAAACTTAAGACAGAGATAGATAGATCTATAAAGCTTTATAGTTATGAGTTGGAATAATTATGGATTGGAGGGATTAGGATTAGGATTTGGGATTTTTAAAGGATTTTTAATAAGATTTTCGGATTTCAATCCTTTGAAGATGATGAAATCCTCCTCTTTATTGAAGTTATATAATATAACTTATAATGCAGAGTAATTGTAATTGTTTTATATTGTTATTTGTTGTTTATTTAAGAGAATTTGATTAACTTTTATTGTGATAATAGGATTGCTTTGATAAAAGGATTTTGGGGATGATTATTGGCTTGCATGATTTTGCTAAGAGGCTGAGATCTTAAAGTTGAAGTACCTTTGGTATCAAATCATTTTCATACCTTATTCACAATTTAGTTCAGTAATTTATTATAGTTATAGTTTATAAATTCAATCATTTGAATACTAATTTATATTTTTTATTATTATTTTATTTTAGATAAAGCCTGCAATAAAGAATAGTTATCTTTCAATTCAATGATATCTCCCACATGGTTCATTTTTGATAATGAAAAGGAAATTGAAGGAATATAAGAAGAATTGGTTGAATTGAATATTTTTCATATTGTCTGTTGAAATGAGTTTGTTCAACCGGTTTCGGAAATTAAATATGGTTTAAACTTTTAGGTAATGAATTCGAATTTGAACTTTTATTGAAATTGGATCTTAATATAACTCAAAAAATATTAAATTTAGGAAGAAGAAGAAGAAAGAAGAGGAGTTCTATTCAAGATTTTTAATTTGGAAATTCATCTTCAACACAAATGAGAATTAATTAATTAATGAATCCATCCAATAATTCAAAACGAAGAATGAAATTGAAAGACATCATTTGAACCCAAAATCATTATCTTCAAAGATTCGAATATCTCATTTCATTCTAAATCTTCAAACATTTTCTGTTCTGTTAAGTCACAATTTTTAAAATCACAATAAATTATAGTAGACAGGCTTGCAGCTTAGATTCGATAGAGAATCCCAGAAACACAAACAAACAAACAAACAACCAGAAAAAGAAGACAACAATGAGCGGAAATAAGAAGAATAAAGGACAAAAAAAAGAAAAAGTAATTTTTATTATTCTTTTTTTTTCGAAAATAATCAAAAACTTTTGAAATCAAATCACCCTTTCTCTTTCTTTCTTTAAAATAGAAATCAGATATTGATGTAAAATTTTTTTCTTCTATCATTTAATTTTTTCGATTTTATCTAATTCTTTCTTTCTTTCTTTCTTTCTTTCAAGAAATTAAAAGAGTTGTTTCCAAACTGGGACGAAGAACAATTACAAGGTCACTTAAATGAATCTGGTTTTACAGAAACTGTAAACAAGATTCTATCAGGTAAAATAAATTTCTTTCTTTTTCTTTCTTTCTTTTTTTTTTTTTTGGAGTTTTAATGAATTTTTTTGGAAAAAAAAAAAAAGGCGAATTTACTCCTTGGGTTGCAGTTCAAAAGAAATCACAAAAGAAAGCCCAAAAAATAGTAAGTTTTCATCAAAAATCTTAATTTTCTTAAATAGAATCAAAAAAAAAAAATTTTTTTTTTTTCAAAATAGGCTACCCAAACTCAAAATTCAGCTGTAATAGAACAAAGAGGTTTGAATTTTTCAATTAATTTTTCATTTTTATTTTATTTTATTTTATTTATTTATTTATTTTTAATCAATGAAATATACCAGTTGACAATGAAAGGAGAGAGAAACCAACATCCAATTATTCGAACCAAAAACCTGGTCCAAATCAAAGTTCGAATCAATATCAAAAACCTCAATACTCTCCTGTGACTCAAAAACCACGTAATTTTTTTTTTTGCCTTTACTCATAAATTGAACAAAATCGACTAAACATGGATTCTTTCTTTTTAATAGCAACCTCAACGAAACCTATTTCAAGTCCTCCTCCAACCAACATAATTCCTCAAACTCGTATTTGTAATTCAATTTTTTCTAATATTAAACATCCAACTGAAATACTCATCTCTCTTTTTCAAAAAATATTTTAGCTGCACCCCGTTCTCAAACATGGAAGACTTGGTCAAACTATCAAAGTAGTGAACCAACTCCAACTCCAAAAGCAACCTTAGAGCAAGATAATCAATTAGATACTAACAATTTCTCTCAAACTCAACCAGATGAATCATCTCAATTACCTCAAGAAACCCAAAAACCTTCAACTCAATCAAATATCCCCTTAAATCAAACTCAAACACAACCTCAACCTAAATCACAACATTTAGATCAAACACAAACTCAACCCCAACCACAATCACAACCTAAACCTCAATCTAAACCACAACCTCAAAAACAAACTCCCTTACAACCTCAATCTAGTCCCCAAAATCAAGACCAAATTTCAAATCAAGGTCAAAATATTCACTTAGATTTGAGCCAAAATTCTCATCCACCTCAACAACCACAATCAATAAATTATTCAAACCAATTTCCAATTTCAGATGAAACTTCAAAGGTTTTTTATTTTTATTTTTATTTTTTTTGAAAAAAAATGAAATCATAATTTTATTTTTCTTTTTCTTTTTTTTCATTTCCTTCTAGAATTCAAATGAAAAAGTTGATTCTCCTGTTATTTTACCAAATAACTCTACTTTCCCTGGATTAGCTTTACAGTTTGGATCTCTTGGATTTGGAGTAGAAGAACCTGTTAAACAGTTCCCTTTTCTTTTTCTTTCTTTTTTTCTTTTTCTTTTTTCCTTCATCATTTTTAAAAATTAAATAAATAAATAGAGATGCTCAATTTGAACAAAAGAAACAAGTAGCATTTTTTCTCTAATTTTTTTACAACAATAATAATAATAATAATAGACCCAAGGTGAAGTCGAAGGAGAAAGTGATTCATTAAATTATCCTCCACAAATGAACCCAATGAATTTTGCTTATTTCAATCAATTTCAAATGAATCAAATGAATCAAATGGGTCCACTTCAAGGCTATGTACCTCCAATGCATCCAATGAATTTTTATGATTTAGATCCTTCTCAACAGAGATTTATGGTAACACTTTTGAATAACCATCGTTATGAATTCAAAACAAATACTAATTTCAATTTTTTTTTTTAATTAGTATTTTGATCCAAGCCAAGGTTATAGAGTTCCAAAACAAGATCCTCAATCACTTCCAGGTCAACAAAATCCTCAAAATTTACAACAACAACAACAACAACAACAACAACAAAATGCTCAACCATATAGTACTAATTTCATTAATTTAATTTCATTTTGATTTTTTTTTCCAAATATCAAATTTTTTTTTATAAAAAAAAAATGAAATAATTTAGTGATGCCATTCCAATTTTTCCCATACCCTTACCCTTATCAACAACCTTATTCCCCATATCAAAAAAATATGTACATGCAACAACCAAAAAATCAAGGAAATCAAGGACAAAACCAATATGTTCAAATGCATCCAAACTATTATCAAAATTTAGGTTTCCCTGAAAATTTTGCTCCACAAAGAAATCAAGGTGGCCCAAATTCACCAAATCCTGCTAATTCTGGATCAACTTCTCCTCCAAGTAACTCTCAAAGTTCTCCTCAAACTCAATCACAAGAGCCTCCAAATTCTAATGATGACTCTTCAAACTATAAGAAAAATTCTTATACTCCAGGTTTTTTTTGATTTTCCTTATTCTTTTCCTTATTTCTTTTATTAACAAAAAAACTTTTAAAAAATCAAATAAAGCATTCCAAGGCCAAAACTATTGGCGGCAATAACAAATATAATGTTGTAAATAGTATTTGGAATAGAAAACTTATTTCTTGATATACTTTATTTTTATTTTTATTTTTCATTTTATAATTTTATTTACTCCTTGATCCAAATGCAAAAGCAGCAATAAGTCCAAGAACTAACGTTCCATAACCAACATATTCTAAAAGATTTGAATATCTCCATGTCGTCCTTTTAATTTTTTCAACTTGTTGATCATTTTGATTTTGTTTTTTTGTATTTTTGCTTGGATTTTTATTTTCCTTCAAATTTTGCGTTAAATCTTCACTAAATTTCAAAGCTGATTGGAGGGCTTGTGTCTTTTTAAGTTCTTTTTTCTTCGCTTCATCTAATTCATCTATTAATTTATTATTTATTTTTATACTGTTATTTTTTTTTTTTTTTTTTTTTTTTTTTTTTTTTTTTTTTTTTTTTTTTTTTTTTTTTTTTTTTTTTTTTTTTTTTTTTTTTTTTTTTTTTTTTTTTGAAAAATTATAATTTTCGAACCTTGAATTGCCTTAATTGAAGGAGGGATTTCTAATGTTTTATCAATTGCTTTAGCTTTAGTAAAAAGTGAAATTGCTGTTGAGATATCCTTTTCGACTCCCAATCCTTGTAAATATAAAACTGCAAGATTATATGAGCAAAATGCTAATTTAAATTTGATGAGTTTTTTGGATTGGTTTAAAAAAAAAAAAGAATAAAAAAAAAAAAAGTATAAAAACAGAAAAAAAGAATTTTACCAGAACCAAGGCTATCACCAACCATCCACCATTTTATACCTTTATCGAGATCTGCTTCAATTCCATGACCTTTGGAAAAAAAAATAATAAGATCAAAGAAATTACAAGTAGTTAAAAATAAATAATCAAATAAGAATAATCACCTCCTTCTTTGTAAATTAAACCAACATTAAAAATTGCAGTGAGAGTGTAAACATTTGCTGTTGTTGAATTTAAAATTGATTTTTCATACCATTGAGTTGCTTTCTTGAATTCCACTTCATTTAAATTGAAAAAAGAAAGAAAAGAAAGAAAAGAAAGAAAAGGAAAATTACAAGATAATCAGTTTCTACACCATGACCAAATTGATAAGCATTTGCTGCAAAAAATTGACCTTCTGGATTTCCTTTTTCTGCTGCTATTAAGTGCCATCTTTTTTTTTTTTTGGTTATGTTGTAAATCAATCAAGAAGTTAAGAAAATAAACCTGAATGCTTCTTCAAGATTTGGTTCTAATTTAAAAATTGATGAATCAGGTCCCACAGTATAAACTGCTGCAATTTTCAATTGTGCACCAACTGAACCCTAATAATCATATATTTTGTTTAAATTTGACTTCCTCAAAATCATTCGAATCATCCAAAATATTTTAAAAAAAAATAGAAAAGAAAAACCTTTTCAGCTGCTTCTAAGAAATATTTCCAAGATTTTTCTACATTTTCTTTTGATTCAAGAGTCACTGCAATTTCGTATTGAGAGTGAGCATCAAGAGCCTAAATTGAATTATTTAAACTTAATTGTAAAAGAAAAGAAAAGAGTAAAAAGTAAAAAGTAAAAAGTAAATACAGGAGAATCTTCTTGCATTACATGAGGCCATTCTTTTGGTGTAGATTTTTCAAGATGAAAAGTGGCAACTTTATATCCTTGTTGATTTTCAATAGTCCAATAACTATCTGCTTTGGCAATTTTATCAAATAATTGACCCTAAACAAAAAAAAAGTTATGATTTGTAGGAAAACATTTGATTTCAAAATAAGTCTTTAATTACAGTAATTCTTGGGGAAGTTTCACCAACTTTTTGTAATAATATTGAATCTTGTTCTATTTGGAATGCGAGATTTTCTTTTATGTTTGGTTCATCTTCTATTTGGGGAAGAACAAAAAATTAGAGTTGTTATTTTTTTTTTCAATAATAATTTCTTTTTTAAAAAAGTGATAATAATAGAAGTACGAAATGCCATTGCAAGAGTGATTGAATCATCAGTTTGATTCCAAGCATATAGTGCCATTTTGACTTAACTACTTACAATTCTTAATAATTTGACAAGATGAATCAACTTCTACTCTATTATTTGATTTAATTATTAATAACAAACTTGAAAAGTACAATTTTGAAAACAGTTCAAAATTCAATTATTTCATAGCTTTGATTCAGGGGAATGGGTTTAATGACTTCTCAACAATTAATATTTAAATCAACTCATATTTGAAATCTATTATTAAGTCATAAAATACCCAAGTTCTAAATTTTGGCCACAAAGGGAAGTGGAAGCCAGACTTAGAAGCTTTACGACAAGAATTTGTAGAACTAAGATGTGGAAATGAAGTTACTCAACAATTAAGTTCCTCTCAAATAATTAATTTATGCATAGCGAAACCATTTTGCCAAAATTTATGTAGAAATTTCTGATTTTTTTTTGTTGTTCAATTATTAGTTTGATTAAGAAGTTATTGAAACAAAAAATTTACTATTTTATGAGTCCTTACATCTTATGTATTGTCTTTTCTGACTGACTCGATTGCAATGGAAAGCCAAAGAACCAATATCTTCCTTTGCTTCAAAGAGTTCTTCCAAAGTCCTTTAATTTGTTGAACTCTTGAAATATAGATCCCTATATAAACCAACAGAAAATCAATATAAGGATGTCTTGATGGTTACAGTTATCTTGAATCCATCAGCGAAGGTGAAGGTGACAGAGAAGGGAAAGGAGACCACGCTGAAACGAAAGTTGGCACAAGTTCTATTTTGATTTTTACTATTAGTAAAAAGGTGGAAAAGTGAATTTTGTTGATTTTGAAACAAAACAGTTTCTTCATTTACTTACTCAATTCTATTCTAATTTGAATAAAAGTAATATCAATCTTCTTAGTTTTTTATAAAAAAGTATATTTTGAGATTCAAAGATTGTGCTATTTAAAATTATAAAAATTGGAGAATTTATTGTTTATAATTGATGTTTTCAAAAAAACTTAGAAAAAATCAAAAAATATCAAAAATCTTTGATTTCTTGCAGTCATCTGTTGATATTCCTCAAATTCAAATAATAATATTAAAAGATGTTCACTATTATTTGAAAGAGATTCAAAAATAATAGAAATTTTGTTGAACAAGAAATTCATTAATAGTTTGGAGCTGGAGAATGATGGAATGGCAAGGAAATGGAGAAAGAATAGTAGCTATTGATTACAATAATTAATTAATTATGCTGACAATTTGACAACTTCTTCTTCAGAAAATTTTTCGCAATAGTTGTGATACTTATTCTATCTGTAAAGACATCAAAGTAAGTCAACCTCTCTTATTTCTTTATCCTCTCCATTCATTTATTACAATTTAAAGAAATAAAAAATTCAAAACTATAGGAATAAACAAAAAAGCCATCAATCATCAACCAGCTTCAAAAATGTCTACGTTCAATCTGTTAAAATGTTCAATTTGTCAAGATAGTTTTCAAAATCCAAAAACACTTGATTGTCTTCACTCATTTTGTTTAGAATGTTTAGAGAATCTTGTTGAAAGGAATCATTCAATTACTTGTCCAATTTGTCGAACATCATTTCAATTTCAACTTGAAGATTTATTGGATTTACCAACTGATTCATTTTTATTAAGTGCTCTTAATAAAGAAGAGGATTTCACAAATTTGGTTCAATCAAAACAAAAGAAACAAAAATTAATTTGTTCGGATGGAAAAAATGAAGCAATAAAATACTGTTTGGATTGTGAAGCATATTTATGTGAAATTTGTGTGAGTACTCATGAAATCTTGAAAGGAACTCGAAATCATCAATTGGATTCAATTAATATGAAAGAAAAAAAGATTTCTCAACATTTTATTCCTCAAATTTATTGTCCAAATCACCAACAAAAAGAAATTGAATTGTTTTGTGACGAATGTAGACTTCCAATTTGTACCGCTTGTGTTGATCAACATTCTACTCATAAAATTAATTCTCTTTCAAATGCTTTCAAAATGGAAAAACAATTTCTTGTTCACTTATTAAATGAGGTTTTTCTCTCTTCTTTTTTTTTCACTCATTCTTTTTTTTTTTTTGAAATTTTAAATAAAAAAAAAAAAAAAAAAAAAAAAAAAAAAAAGGAAAAAATCTTAAATGAAGGAATTGAAAAATGTCAAGAAACTATTCAAGAACTCGAATTCAATTCAAGAACAACACAATTTCAAATTAATCAACTTTTTGATACAATTAGAACTCAATTAGATGAAAGAGAACAAGAATTATTAGAGAAATTGAATGAGATAAAGAAATTAAAAAAGAAGGAATTAGAACTTCAAAAAGATGAATTAGACTTTGGAATAAAAAGGATTGTTGAATCATGTCAAGTCGTAGAACATTCATTAATCTCTTCATCAAATAATGAAACTCAATTATTATTACTATCAATGAAAAATTTATATAGTTCAAGATTAAGTTATTTATCAAACATTCATTGGGAAATTGAACCATGTCACAATTCTGATATTCCATTTTTAATATCAGATGAAGCTCATGAATTAATTCTTTCGACTATTTTGAACGTTGGAAGAATAACTTTTGATGAGATCTCTGCTGATCAATGTTTAATTTTGAGAAATGAAGAACAAAAAATCTATGAAAATGAAGAGTATATCTTTGAGATTCAAAGTTATTCAAAAGAAGGAAAGAAAATTGAAAAAGGAGGAAATGAAGAAGGATTTAGAATCAAAATTGAAGGTAATTCAAAAGATATTCTCTGGAAAATTCAAGACTTAAATAATGGAAAATATCAAGTGATGATAAGAGTAAAAAATCAAGGAATTTATTCTGTTTTTATTAGTTATTTTGGAGTTGATTTAGTTTCCTCTCCATTTCAAATTAAAGTCCTTCCTAAATTTAAATCAAGAAATTATGATGAAATTATTGAACCAAAATGGACTTTTGGAGGAAAAGGAATAGGAAAAGGTGAATTCAATTGCCCAAGAGGTTTGAGTGTCAATTCAAATGGAAACATTTTTGTTTGTGATAATCATCGAGTTCAAATTTTTGATTCTGGAGGAGAATTTATTTCAACATTTGGTTCAATAGGAAATGGAAATGGAAAATTTAATTATCCTTATGATATTAAAATCACTTCTCAAGGAAATATTATTGTTAGTGAACTTAGTAATCATAGGATTCAAATATTTTCTTCAAAAGGTCGATTTATTTCAAAAATTGGATCAAATGGAAATGAAAATGGTCAATTTACCAATCCAGAAGGAATAGCTCTTGATTCCCATGATAATATTTATGTTTGTGATAATACAAATCATCGAATTCAAGTTTTTAATTCTCAAGGCAAATTCATTTGGAAATTTGGTTCTAAAGGAAATGAAAATGGTCAATTTCTTCATCCATATGGAGTGGCTATTAATTCTTGTGGAAATATTCTTGTGAGTGATTCTCTGAATCATAGAATTCAAATTTTTGATTTTAAAGGACAATTTATTTCAACATTTGGATCTCATGGAGATGAAGACAATCAATTTGATTCACCTTCAGGAATTTGTGTTGATCTTGATGACAATATTCTAGTTTGTGATACGAATAATCATCGAATCCAAGTTTTTGATTTCAATGGAAAATTTATCACTACTTTTGGAGCAGATAATCCTATAGGAATTGCAATTGACCCGACTACAAGTAATATTCTTGTTTCGGATTGGGAGAATCATGAAATTTTAGTTTATTAAATTGTTTCACAAAGACTTTAGATTTTTTTTTTTCAAGAGATTTTTGCAAAGCCTTCTCCTTTTTATTTTCGAGTATAGTCTTACCAAAGAGAAATCTCTTATTCATTCAAGATGAAATCAAACCCCCTCAAACATTCTTATGGTTTCCTTTTTCTTTTCTTTTCTTTTCATTTCATTTCTTTTTTTTTCTTTCTTTTTTTTGAAATAGTTGTCAATCGAATTCCATTTTACTTTTATTTTATTTTTATTTTTATTTTTATTTTTATTTTTTTTATTTTTTATTGGTTCTTTCAATCACAATACTTACAAACATTTGGATACTTGAATATTTTGTAAATCCTTAGGTATTTCTTTAAAGAAATGGAATTCATCACCAATATCGAATGTTTTTGAAAAGACTTCCTCCTTGACATTTTTTTTTTCAAAGACTTTGACAACGAAAAAAAAATGTTTAAAAGAAAACGATTATTAACATAAAAGAGAAATGAACCAAATGATCAAAGTAACCAATAAAATGTTTCAGATGATTCAAAATATTTTAATCAAAAAAACAAAATACAAAAGAGGGAAGAGAAAAGAGAAAAGAGGAGGAGAAAGGTTTCAATTTTTTGGGAAACTGAGTGAATTTTTTATCCGATCAGTGATTTACCGAATTTTCAGGTTTATGAAACAAACAAACAATCAATGGCTTATTATAAAACAATTATAAACAATTTCATTGATTGGTTGTTTTAACAATGATGGTAATAAAAGAGAAATAAAATAAAGAAATAATAATTTATTTGAATCAACTTTACCCATAAACCTGAAAATTACTATGGAAAGTTTTAAAGGTTTTTTTGAAAATGAAAAACAAAAAGCTCCTTCATCAAAATAAAAATAGATTTTCTGAAACAAAGCAAAAAAAAAAAAAAATCAAAGAGAATTTTCAATAAAAATAGTTCTATTTGATGAATTCAATCTTTCAAAAGTTTCAAAGTTAGAAATGAATTGTAGTTTGGGTTGATTTTCATGGGTTTTCAAGGGATTTTTTTGAAGTTTTTTGATTTTGTTTTTTTTGGGTTTTATTATTTTGTTGTTTGATTCATTCATTCAGGAAATATCAAATTTTTAATTTACCAAAAGATTAATATCAAAACAAGAAATTAAAAAAAAAAAGTTTGTTTGTTTGTAAATTACTTGAATGTGGTGATGGTTGTTCTGCAATTAATTAATGAATTAATTGAAGGAAGGTGAATTGGCAAGAGCCAATCAAAAATCAGATCATTTTTGAAAAGTATAAATATTCTCAACTTTTTTCTTCCTTTTTTTTTCTTTTTTCTTTTTTCTAAAACAAACAAATATCCAAACTTTAATCAATACTTTTAACAACAACACTTTAAAAACAACATCTATTTCACTTTTAAAACTTTGGTAAGACACATTTCCTTTTTTTTCCTACTTGAATTTCTTTCCTTAATTCCTGATTTTTTCTTCCTTTTTTGATTTTGCTTCTTTCAATCTTGAACTTATTTAATTCATTCATTTATTTGTTTCATCCTTTGATTATTTCCTTTGATGTTTTTTTTATTTTTTTCCTTTCACTTTCTTGATTCCATTTTTTGATTTTGACTTTTGATTTTGATTTTTTCCAGAGTTCTTTTATTAATTATTTTTTAATAGATTCCGAATCCTCTAAGAGAATGAAGAGCTTCACGTTATTCTGTCTCTTTGCTTTGGGACTTCTCTGTCAAGGTATACCCATCTTCAAACATTCATTCCATCCTTCACAATCCCTGATCATTTTTTGATTTCAATCCTTTTTTTTTTTTTTTGTTAAGTACAAAATATTTGTCACAACATTGAAATAATTTTAAAACTTACACCTATTATTTGATCATTTGAGATCCACTTTTTATGACCACCATTTCTAAATTCTTATTCCTTCATCTCTTTTGATTTTTTTAAATTGTTGGTTCATATTCCTTCCTCTTTTTATTTCCTGGTTTATTTAAAAAAAATCAAAAGAAATACTAATCAAAGATTTTTTTTTTTCTTTGAAACAAAATTAACAATTTACCTTTATTATTGTATCATTTGATCATTTCATATCCGTATTCTTATTTCCTTTATTCTTTTGAGTCCTCCTCTTGTGAATTTTTTTTT
>Ga0209960_1002766_pt1 | contig 16623 bp, 20 predicted proteins | sample ThiBiot_500_plan_2_FD_183947 | JGI IMG/M metagenome (GOLD analysis project Ga0209960, IMG submission 183947) | Wastewater bioreactor microbial communities from Cape Town, South Africa - Thiocy_expt_500_plan (SPAdes) | ecosystem: Engineered > Bioreactor > Thiocyanate-remediating >...
AAAAAAAAAAAAAAAAAAAAAAAAAAAAAAAAAAAAAAAAAAAAAAAAAAAGTAAAAGAAAAGAAAAAGAAAAAAAAAAATCAAAAAAATTGTTTTTTTTTTTAAAAAAACTTTACTTTGCATTGCAATGAACATTGATTGGATCCAAATATTTGAAGATGAATTTCCTGTTGCATGCTCTGAGAGAGTATTTCGTGCAAATTTCGGAGTTTCCCCATATGTTTGCCAATTAGTGTGGGAAGTACTGATAACCTCTGAGAATTACATTTTTGAACCATTGAATTTGCTTTGGGCATTATCATTTTTGAAGAATTATACAATAAATGATGTTCTCCACGCTCAGTTCGGTACTTCTGAAAGAAACTGTCGTGACTGGGTTTGGAGAGTGATTAAAGAATTATTTGAACTTTTAGATGAGGTTTTCTTTTTGATTTTACATTTGCGAATTTTTCTAATTTTGATTGAACGAAGGTTGATCCAAATGACCGATTTTTTCAGAATCCTCCTTTTCCACAAACTTATTTGGCTGTTGATGTCACAGTTTGTCCTATACAAAGGCCAAAGAATAATGTGATACAAAGAAAGTTTTACAGTGGAAAACATCGAGCTCATGTTGTTAAGTGGGAATGTGCAGTGCAAATAAACACTGGGAGGCTCTGTTGGTTTAGTGATCCTTTTAAAGGGAGGAGACATGATCTAACCATCTTACGAAGGAGTGGAATCCTTGATCAACTTCAAGCTGGAGAAAAAATCTTAGGAGATAAAGCCTATGTTGGAGAAGCTTCTTTGATAACACCATTCAAAAATAAACCAGAAGGACTGACACAGGAGGAGATGAACCATAACCAAGCTGTTAATCATGAGAGGGCAATTATTGAGAGGTTCTTTGGAAGATTGAAAGAGTTTAGATGCCTGAAAATAGATTGGAGACACTCCTTGGAGAAGTTAAATTGGTGTTTTGTTGTGTGTTTGAATATCACTAATATGAAATTGGAAGAAAATCCTTTGTGATAAATAATAAAGAGTTTGACTTTTTTTTTTTGTTTTGTTTTGTTGCCATTTTTTTTCGCCATTTTTTTATTTTTCTGCAAGTCTATTGTGGAAAAAAAAAAATTCAAAGAGAACAATAATAAATTCAAACATAATTTGCAAATAAGTTGGAAATTAACTTAATTGTATGTATTTTATGTTGTTTATTGTTTCATTGTTATGTTTAAATGAGAGTTAATAAGTTAAATAGAACAAATATCAAAAGCAATGAAAAAGTTTGAGTTTTTTTTTAAAAAAAAGTGAAAGAGAATTGCTTCAAAAAATTCAAATAAAATTGGGTATTTAAATGAAAAAATAATGAAATAACATCAAAATAATAAAGAATAATACTTATAAGTTGTGTTTGAAACAAATTGAAAGAGTTTTTGGCTTTGAAGTAGCAAACTAGAGCAAAAGTAAAGCAAAGAATTTGAAAAAAAAAAAAAAAAAATTTCGTTTTTTTTTTTTTTTTTTTTTTTTTTTTTTTTTTCAATTTTTTTTTTTTTTTTTTTTTTTTATATTTTTTTTTTTTTTTTTTTTTTTATGCAATAGATTTTTTTTTCTTCAGAATCACTATTTATTTTTTCTCTTTTCAAGTTCCCAAATTATAACAACATTTATTAATTAGAACATATTATTATTAGCATTATTTCTTATTATTATTGTCCACGTTATTATTCTTATTTATTCTTCTTTTATTGTTGTCTTCTTATAATTATTTTGGACTTGAACTCGTTTTTTTTTGTGTTTTGTGTTTTTTTTCTTTTTTTTTTTTTGTTTCTTTTTTTTTTGAATAGTTTTACATTTTACACTCAGTTATTTGTATTTCAGTACTACTATTTATTGTATTTTTTTTTCAAAGGCAAAGTTCTATAAAAACACAAAGGGTTATGGCAAAACTTGTAAGTTTTTGTTCTTATTTATTTATTTTTGTTTTAAATTCTATTTTTCTATATATTTTTTTTCTCTGTCATTTTTTTTTTCTTTGACAAAAAATATAAGTAAAATGGAATTGTTTAAATGTTTCTTATTTTTGTTTTGTGTTTTTGATAGGAAACCTACCAAAAGTCAAATACACAATTGAAAGTCCTTCCACCAGAGATCTTGGCCTCAGATATCAAAAATACTTCTTTACAAGGCTGGTTAACAAAACAGGTTTTTTGAATTTTTTGAATTTTGTTTATTTTATTCCATTACTTTTCATTATTTATTATTTATTATTTCATAATTTCTTGTTTCTCATTTTTATTGCAATGACTTCAATTTCAATTTTCTCATTTCGTATTTCAATGAATTTTAATGAGTCTTTTTTTTTTTTGAAAAAATAGGGTGGTAATATTAAAAGTTGGAAAAGAAGATGGTTTATCCTTAAAGATTATTGTTTGTATTATTTTGAATCTCAAACTTCAAAGGTATTTCTTCAAATTTTTCTTGTTCATTTTCGATTTATTTTCTTTCTGAATGTTATTTCTTTGAATAGGCCTTGGGAATGATTATTTTACCTGGATATAAATTTGAATTAGCTTATGACGAAATTAAGAAACCATTCTCTTTTAAGCTTAAACACTCAACAGCAAGGTAAAAATATTTTCAAATCATAACCCCAAAATAATAACTAAATTAAATCAATAATAAACTAAAATAAATAAATAAATAAATTTTTAAAAAAAAATACAAACTCAATCAATTCCAAAAATGAATGAAAATAGGACGTATTATTTTGTTGCCGATGATGTTGAAGAATTACAAAAATGGAGAGAATGTTTAACTGATGCTCTTGGAATGTTATTAGGTTTAGATTTACCTGAGGGATCTCTAACTGATCAAATTTATGAAACAATGTTTACCTCAAATGCTGATGGTATTGGACAACATGGTTTTTTTTCTTTCTTTCTTCTCTTTTTTCAAAAACAAACAAATAAACAACAAACTCAATTAATGAAAAAAAATTTTTTTTAAAAAATTATCAAGTATTTTCAATTCCAAGACTTTCATCTGGTGAAACTGGAACAGATTTAAAGAAACAAGTAGAAAATGCTTCTTTAAAAGCTGAAGATTCAAATGAAAGAAATGAAGGTGACAAAAAGAAGGATTTAAATGGCCATATTAGCTCTCCTTTATCAAAATCGATTTCAGTTAATTCAATCAGCTCAGTAGAAAAGAAATCTTTAGAAATTATTGTAGGAACTGATTCAAATCTTCCAACTGAAAGTAATTATGCTGAATTAATTAAAAAGATGGGTGATTCTTTACAACCTGTCTCTAGAGATCAAGTTCTTTTCATTTTTTTTTTTTTTGTTGATTTTTTTTTTTGATAAACAAACAAAATCATTAATCAAAATTGGAATAGATGTCACCACATGAAATTGAAGATAAATGTTTTGATTTTGATACGCAAAGTGAAAATATTTTAAATCAATTAAATGAAATGATAGAAGCTGATATTACGTTACAGGTTTCTTTTCTTCTTTTTCTTTTTTTTTCAAACTTTTCATGAAAACAAAATGAAAAACTAAATTTATTTAAAAAAATCTATTTAGGATTAAACGAAATTTTGTAAAATTTTGATAAAAGTGTACAATTAATTATTTGTTCCTCAGAAAAAAAAAAATAAATATAGAAGACTTGTTTTAATTTTGAGTTTATCTCTTCAATTTTTACATGAACACATTTTTGTGTCTGATTTCAATTTTTTCTTTTTAATTTATTTACAAAGATGGTACATTACTTTTAGCATCATTTTCTTTCTGAAGACCTAAATCAATTTAATTAAAATTTAGTTTAATTATCTATTTTTCTTGCAAAAAAAAAAAAAAAAAAAAAAATGAAAACCTTTGGCAAGAGATTCAAGTCCCTTTTCTAATTGTTTTGTAGGAATAAGGATACCAGTGAGACGAAAAATTCTTAAACAAAGAACTGTTTGAAGGTCATACGGTAATCTTTGAAGAATCGAATAAAATTTAGCTTCTTTGCTCTTATTATTTATAGGAATTTTTAATTTTCCTTGACTAACAAAAATTGCAGAACTCAATATATCTGCTGCCTTTTGCTCTGAAATAATTCAAAAAAAAAAAATAACATTTTTAGGATTCAAAAACAAAAACAAAAATCAAGAAAAAAAAGAAAGAAAGAAAGAAAGAAAGGTTATTACCTAAAATTCCAGTTTCCTTTTGAAATTTCCATTTCATTTCTTCTGGGTTCTTTAGATACAGATCCAAAATCTAAAAAATTTGAAAAAATAATTCAATTTTAGAGAGATGAAGAAATAGAAAAAAAAAAAATAAGGTTCTTATATCAAATTTAATATTACTTTCACAATATCATCCCTTCCTTCTTGAACAGAAATATCTCGAATTGATTTCTGTGACCAAGTAACATTCAAATCAACACCTTTATCTGATGCAAGTAAAAGTTGAACACATTTAGTTTGTCCATTACAAGCTGCCATAAAAATTGGAGCAACATGATCTTTTCTAGCCATATTGATATCGACTGTAGGTTCCTCTAATAATAATTTCACAATATCAACATGTCCATTTTGACAAGCAATAAAAAGTGGTGTTGATCCTTGAATCTCTTGTTCATTAGCCTTACACCTTCCATCTTTTAATAATAACTCCACAACTGCTGTATTTCCTTCTTGGGCTGCAATAAATAATGGTGAACAATTTTCAGAATTTGGTTGACATACATTGACTTTTGGATTTGCTAGGAGAAACTTTACAACTTCTGATTTCCCATGTCCACAGGCTCTAAAAAAACAAGTTCTTCTATATTCAGGGTCAGCCCAATTGATATCTGGGACAATACGAGAGAGTCTTTTGACAGTCTCTAAGTCCCCCTTTGTTGCAGCCTCCCAGAGTTCTCTTTGAAGGGATTCGTCACCAAAAGGATTTCTACTAAATAGAAGGCTTTTCATCAATGTGGAGAAGAAATAGACTAGGAAAGAGAGGAAGAAGCAAAAAATGTGGAATGGCGATAGGAAGATGAAGAAAAAATGTAACAAAGTTAATGGAACTCTTGCTGTTGTTAGAAAAGAAAAAAGGTTGAAGGAGAGAGAATATCTCATAAAGATTTAGAAAAATGTAGAATTTGACATAAAAGCTTTCTAATAAAATAGAAGAAAATAGAATATATAAAAATAAGAAAATAAATTAGAACTTTGAATAACTTAAATGATAGTTTATTTGTTTAGAAAAAAAAAAAAAAATGAATTTTGTGAATTTAAAATGAGGTTAAAAACCAAAACTAACAACTTTTGAAGTTATTATTTTAAAAAAAATTATTATAATAAGAAAGGAACTAGAGATAAGATAGTTTGAATTGAAGGAATTAACTTGCGTTACTTATTCGAATAACAAATTGGATTCAACTAAAAACCAAGTGCAATTCAAATTGAAGTTTTTTTCTTTTTCTTTTGCAAAAATGAAATAAAGAAATAGAAATTAAAAATGAAGAAATGAAATGAGGAAATTAGAATAAGAATAAGAAATTCGAAGTTAGAATGAAGAATGAAATAAGAAGAAATGTTTGTAATTGTTGTTTGTTGTAAAAAATTGAAAGTTCAGGTTTTATCAATTTTTTTTTGGATTTTTTTTTTTTGGATTTTTTTGTTTTGTTTTGCCAACAAAAAAAATTTAAAAAAAATGGCGACAAAAAAAAGAAAGGTTTTTCATTTTGTTTCAATTTCTTTTTTTTTTTTAAAATTCAAAAGTTTCTTTCTTTTAATGATTTCTAATTTATTTTTTGATTTTATTTTTTTGATCTTCTTTTTGATTGATTTGTATTTCTTTTCTTTCTTTTCTTTCTTCTTTTGATTATTTTTTTTTTCATTTTCAATCTTCATTTTTAATTTTTTTCTTCATCTTCATTGGTTTTGTAATTGTCAATCAATTAAGGAATCTTTGAATGTTTTAGTTTCGAATTTTGATTCAAAGTTCATTTTTCTATTAAGAAAAATAAGAAATCATCCAAGATTAATTTTTTTAAAAAATTTGGATAGATTGATGAAGAAGAACAAACATTAAATGATGAATCAAACGCTCAAGATATATTTCCATTCAATCAATCTCGGCCAGTAATTAGGAAAAAAGTGAATCCTTTTGGAAAAAGAGATATTCAACAAATAAACCCTGTAAATAAAAGTTCTTTCTATGTTCCTGATTTTCTTAGAGAAAAGGACGAACAAGAGGATTTAAATGATAGAATCTTAGAAAAAGAAAAAGAAGAAAAACAAATAGAAGAGGGATATATATCAAGTTCTTCGAGTAGTAGTGAAGAAGAAATAGAATTTGGAGATATTCAAGACTGTCATTTACAAAATCATATACCTTTTGAAGATGATTCAGAATCTTTACAAAATCAAAGAGAATTTTCAAATACAACCCTACCTCCAGTTATTTCTTTCTTCTTTTTTTATTTCCTTAAATTTTTTTTAAAAAAAAAAATTAAATAAATAAAAAGGAAAACTTAGAAGAAATTTTGAATACAAAATTATTAAAAGGTACTCAAATTTTTTTAAAGAATATCCATCTTTTTTTGAAAAAAAGTTAAATTTTTTCTTTTTAGAAATTGATGATACAATCAATACAAAGGTAATTTAGTCAATATTTTTAAATCTCAAAAAAAAAGTAAATTACCAAGTTGATAACAAAAAAAAAAAAAAAAAAGACTTCCTTAGAAAAACTTTTTGTTGATTGGGTTCCAAAAACATCTGTAGCATTTACTTCCCCTTCTCCTTTTGATTGGTGTGAAAATATTTCTTTAAAAGATCAAAATCAAGCTATTAATGAATTTGTTACAGGAGTGGAAACAAAAGTAAATCTTTTTTCTCTCTCTCTCTTTCTTTCTTGATTTCTCTTATTGAAAATTATTTTCCATTCATTTATGAATTATTAAGACTCCTTTAAATCAATTATTGAAAAACTTACTGGTTTGGGTATTTCCTCCTCCATTCCTGGAAAATGTAGTCAAGTCTGAAGTAGAATTCAGTACGTTTAAAAAAACTTGGTATTCATTTTTCCTTCTTTTCCTTTTTATTTCTGTTCAATGAATTTTTTTTTAATCAGGCAAGATTCATTTACATCATTATTTGGAAGTTTTCAAAATGGATATTGTGACTACTTTTACTTCCACACAACAAAATTCTCTGTTTTATTTCAAAGGGAAAACCAAATTTCAAGAGCAATTATAAATAGATCAACGAAGTCACTTCAAACTACTTTAAAAACTGAAGGCAAGATTTTAAGAAAGAAAAAAAAAATTGAAGACTTTTTTTTAAAAAATATATTATTCTAGGAATTCAATGTAATCTACCTCTTATGGATGAACAAGATGAATTAAATGAAATAGGAAAAGATGAAAAAAAAGAATTAATAGAAGATATGGAATTCTTTCAAAGCCTTGATCCAAATAGAGTGTATGATTTTAATTTCTTCTTTTCTTTTCTTCTTTGACCTTTTTTTTTTGGTCAATTATAGTCGAAAAAAGGAGAAAAAAATGACTGAGAATTCCATTGAAAGTTGTTTGCTTATTGAAACAGAAGAATTAGGGAAACTTTTTGATTTCTTATTATCATGTAGAGGCTTTGGATCCGAAATTCCAATTCTTCATTCACCATCTTGTTTTCTTAATTCATCACTACAAAATTGTCAAGTAATTTTTCATTTCTTTTTTCTATTGAAGAGCTTTGTTTTAAATTAAAACCAAAAATAAAACAAAAACAAAAGCCACCTCAAAATGAAGCAATCCAAAATGCAAAAGATTCTGGTTCTACTTATTTTTTAAGACTCAATGGGAATATCCTTCCAACCTCACTACTTGAAATAATTAATATTTTAACAGTAACTCAAACCCTAGGATTTAAAGCAATATTTTATTCAAAGAATAATTGTCAATCTTTCTCATTATTAAATCTTCAAAATCAAGGATTAGAAAAGGCAAAGTTTAGAAAAATGGTAACGATGGGTGGATTGAAAATTATTGAATTTGTTGATAATATATTTTATTTGAGAGAAAAATAACTAGAAAACAATAATTCATATTCAATTTATTTTTATTCTTTTATTTCTTTCACTCAAGTATGAAAAAAACTTCAAAACTAGAAGCTCAAAAAAATGATACAAAGGTTTACAAACAAAAAAAAAAGTTTACAAAAGAATTAATCAAGCCTTTTCAAATTCTCTGATTAGTTGATTTGTTTTGTGCAAATAAAAATCTGGTTCATGAGGTGAATAATCTAAGTAATTATAATCTTCAAAAGTTTTGGGAACAGCTGTCTCAATTTGTGTTCCTTCATGCCATTCATTGAATGAAGTGATTGAAATTATATCAGGTTTAGTGGCGATGGCCTTTCTAAATCTAATAATGATTTTTTGGTTTTCAGAAAAGGAAAAGGAAATAAATAATAAATAAAAAAAAGAAAAAACATTGTTTCATAAGTTTTTCCTCCATTTCGTTCTTTTGTGTTTGCTCCATTCCAAGCACGAACTCTTGTATCAATATAACCTGAGAGATAATTCATTAATTAGCAAATAAAATAAAAAAAAGAAAAAAACAATCAAGAAAAAAAAGAGTTAATTATTCACCTGGACCAACAGAAGGAATAAAAATTAAATTATTTCCTTTAGCAAATTGTTGTATTTTTTCCCAATTAAAAGATGTTGATCCATATGTAAAACCATCACTTGCAAAGTATGTATAAAATCCATCAAATTCAGCCTATAAATTAAAAATTAGTAAAATAAATAAGCAATTTTTTTTCTTTTCTTTTTAAGAAGGAAGAATTACGAGAGTAATATCAGATTTGTGGTTAGATTCAACAAGTAAGCCAATAAAAACAGAATCATATGGACCATTTCTTATTGACATTGTTCCTGTTTTTGAGAATAATTTCTTCCATTCAGCTGGGGGAGTCTGATAACTATCATAAACATAAAATAATGGAAGATCTCCTATTATTATTAAATAAATATTGTTAGAATTTCCTTTTTTCTTCTTTTTTTCTTTCATTCAGTTATAAACCTCTTTCTGTTTTCATTCGATAAAATGCTGGATGTTTCCCATAAGTATCAATAATATATTCAACATCACTTTTAACAATCTCAGGTGTTCTCCCTTCAAAAGGTTCGAGATGAAAATTCACTTTAACATGATACCTATTGAAAGAAAAAATCAAGAACTGTTTTTTTCTTCTTCAAAAATCAAAATCAAAATCAAAAAGGGAAAATACTTAGATGCCAAATCCAAAAGAGTTGGAATAATTGAATCAGGAGAAATTCCTTCTGAATCTCCTCTAAATAATATTTTCGTTTAATTTTCTTTTTTTCTTTCATTAAAAAGCGTTTTAAGTCAAAAAAAAAACCTTGTAGGAGAATACCAAGAAACAGAAATAACACCTATCCTAGAAATGACTAATTGTTGCATATGTTTTTCAATTACTTCAGGATCATTTGATGAATAGGGTCCAAGTGATGGATAGAAATTGGCTTTCAATTTTTATTTTATTTTATTTTATTTTATTTTGTTGTTTTTAAATTAAGTTAATAGACGCGAAACGAAAGAAAGAATAAAGAAAATTTAACATACCACCAATATCATCAGGTGGACTATGAATTCCTTTAGGATATTGCCGATCAATACTAGGATTCCAATGTGGAATAAGTTTATGATTCCAATGTCTATACTTTCCATCAGTTTTAGGATTTGAATACCATGCATAATAGAAAATATGGGCATTGTAATTGAGATTATAAATCATTTCATGTGCACTCTCAGGAGATTGGTTATCATCTATACTATTCATCTCTTCTTCTTTTTCATTTTCATGTTCATTCACTTTATTACTTTCATCCTTTACATCTCCATTTTCATTGAGATTTGATTTCTTTTGAATTTCACTTTCTCCTTCAGAAAATTTCATATGCGTTGTAATATCAGGTCGATCAAGGTGAACTCTCTTTCTTTCCAAAGGAGAATCTTCACTATATGAGCATATAAATTATATCTTTTTTAGTATTGATTTCAATTGTAATAAAGAAATTGCAATGAAAAAGAAAATTTACCTTACAGGAAGCCAGAAGAAAAATAAAAAACTAACACAAAGTAATAGAAAACAAGTCCTCCAATATCTCTTTCCAACAACTCGAAACATAAACATATTCGAGTTTGAGTTTTGGGATTGAGCTTATGTATGTTCTCTATCAATTACAAGTTGGTTAGGAAGTTAGTTGATGTGAAGGTGAGGCGAAGGTCAACAAAAAATCTTGCTTAATTATTTTTCGAATGGATTTCCTGTTAGTTGGCAATTAGCAATACATCACTTAGAATGAACTTAAGCCTAACTCAATATCTTGATTGTTACAACTTCTGAAGCACTCATAACATAGAATTTCATTTAGAGAATACTTTGCAATTCAGAAACAATTAATTAATGAAGGAATGGAGCAATACGTTCAATTTCTCAAGTTTTTCATTTCATTCTATTCCATTTTATGAAACTCACACTTCTAATAAATATTTAGAATAGATTTTTGGATAGAGCTTAACACTTCACGAACTTTGATTTCATTTCATTCTTGTGAATAATTTGAAGCAAAACATTCAAAAGCAAAACATTCAAATATTTGAATTTCAAATTTCATTGAAGCAATAACAATTTAATCAAGATTATTGAATCAAAGCAAATTTGTGATTTAAATATTAAAATTTCTTCATTAACTTACTATTCTTTAAAAAAATTACTTATAGGTGAAGGTTGAATGGAATGGAACTTAAAATTCCAAGACGAGTTGTGAGAAAAGATAAAGAAGAGAGGAGAGGAGGAGATGATGCTGCAATTCAACAGACAAATAATGATGCTCAAGTGAGTAAATTGTAAAAGTTTTATTTTTATTATGATTATTTTAAATATTTATTGAAATTTAACAACAAAAGATCTGCAGTTAATTTGGGATATATGAAAGATGATTTTGTTCATTATTTTGTAGCTCATCCTGTAAAAAGATCTCCCATCATTAATAGAGGTTTAAATTTTAAATTTTATTTCGAATGAATTTAACATTCTATTAAATTTTAAAAGGATATTTTGCACGTTCATATGCATTGGATTTGTTGATAAATTCTTTTCTAAGTATTGAAAATGTTGAAAAGCAAATAATTTCATTAGGAGCTGGTTATGATACAAGATATCCTCATCTTCGAACTCCTGTTTGTCTTTTATTAATTTAATTTTTTGAGACTCTTTGAACCCAAAAAAAATAATAATTAGAGTTTAGTTAAATATATTGAAGTTGATTTCCCAGATATGATTGCCTCAAAAAGTGACATTATATCAAGACATCCAGATTTAATTGAAGCTTTTGGAGGAGATCTTAATTTTGGTTAGTTTAGTTTAGTTTATTTATTTAGATTTTATTTTTATTTTTTATTTTTAATTTTATTTATTTATTTTCTTATTTATTTCAATAACAATTAATAGTTAATAATGAGATTCAAGGAAAATGTTATCATGCAATTGGTGCTGATTTACGAAAACTTGATGTTTTACAAAATAAATTAGATGAAATTGGAATAGATTATAGGTTAAATTTCATTTATATTTAACTTTCTTTGTTTAATCATCTTTCTTCAAACAAATAGTATCCCAACATTAATTTTATCGGAATGTGTATTAATTTATTTGGATGCAGAAAATTCAAATCAAATTGTAAAATGGGGAGCAGACAAGTTTGATTCTGCTGTTTTTATAACTTATGAAATGATTTTACCTGATGATCCTTTTGGTTCTGTTATGCTAAAAAATTTAGAGGTAATTACAAAATTTATTCATTCATCATTTTTCTCGAATTTTTTGAAAAAAAATATTTCATCATAAAAGAGTCGTTCAATTGCTCTAAAAGGAATTCGTGCATATCCTGATATTCCATCACAAATTTCAAGATATACAAATTTAGGTTGGGAACATTCACAAGCATATGATATGTTTCACATCTTCAATACTTTTACTCCAAAAAAAGAGTTAGGAAGGTGATTTTCTTTTTTTAAAAATTCAATTTCCAAATATTGAAAAAAAAAATATCTATTAGAATTTCAAAGCTTGAATTGTTTGATGAATTTGAAGAATGGGAGTTGATCTCAAAACATTACTGCATTTCTTATGGGACAAAGACTTCAGAAAAGTTAAAAAATCAAAAAATTGATCTATCTTTACAAGTTATGTTTCAAGTACCAAAAGAATAATTAATTCAAATTCTATTTATTGTTCTATTATTTTCAAAAATATTCTTTATTTCATTGTTTCTTGTTTTTCAATTCAATCAAGTTTCAAATTTTCATGAAAATTGGTAAAAAAAAAAAAAAAAAATGAAAATCTATGACCTTGCTGTTGAAGTTCTCTCATTGATTAGTCAACGAGGAACCAGTTTAAAGTCTGCAGTTTACTCTGGTTTCTATATTTCTTATACTCAACTCATATCCAACTCTAGTTTCACTCTCATAATCATCCTCTAAAATATTGTTCAATAGGTTCTCAAACGAAGGATTTGGAAGTTGGTGAAAAGAAACGAGTCTTTGCGCTTGTATGTCAATATTTAAAATATAGAAATATATTGAAGGAGATTTTGAGTTCTGTTAAACTTGGAAATGAAAAGAAAGAGATTAATTCAAAGAAAGGTTCAAAGAATGGAGAGAAAGAAATGAGTGAGGCTGATAAGAAACAAATTATGTTGGAACTTATTGTGTATGATTTATTATTTGGAAAAGGAATTGAAGGGAAAGGAGCATTACAACAAAAGGTTTCAACAAATCAAGTGAGACTTCAATCTGAATTAGCAAGAATGAAAATTAAAAAGAAAGTTATGAAGAATGAGGATCTTTTACCAGAACATCTTCGAAATCCAATAACTCTTCCAAAATATGTTCGTGTGAATACTCTCAAGGCTCAACCTAATGATGTTTTAAAGCACTTTTTAAATTTGAATTATAAAGAAGTTGAATCTCAAGAAGAATTAATCAATTCAACATCAAAACAAAAATTAAAACAAGTGATGAAAGATAAAGACCTTGATGAACTTTTAATTTTTTCACCTCATGTTGATTTTCATCTTGAAGATATTTATCAAAAAGGAGAGATTATTATTCAAGATAAAGCAAGTTGTTTTCCAGCAAAATTATTATCTCCAGAACTTAATTCTACTGTAATTGATGCTTGTGCTGCCCCAGGAAATAAAACAAGTCATTTAGCTGCCATTATGAAAAATACTGGAAAAATTTTTGCTTTTGATTTAAGTCAACAAAGATTAAAATTACTTCAAAATTTAACTTCAAAAGCTGGTGCAAAAAATATTGAAGGTTTTTTCTTTTTTCTTTTTTTTTTTTTTACTTTTTTTTTTCTCTTTTTTTTTTTTTTTTTTTTTTTTTTTTACTTTTTTTTTTCTCTTTTTTTTTTCCTTTCAAAATAATTTCACGATTTCAATTTTAATTAATTTTCTTTTTCACTTTAAATAGCAATCAATCAAAGCTTCTTAAATGTAGATGTTAAAGATAAAAAATTTGAAAGTGTTGAATATATTTTACTTGATCCTTCATGTTCTGGTTCAGGAATTGTTGGACGACAAAACGAATTAACCGATCAACTTTTTAAAAATGAAAGTGAAACAAATGATCAAGATCTTGAGTATGAAGAAGAAACTTTCCTTGAGAATGAAGGTTCATAACTTTATTTAATTGATTTTATTTTAAATTTAAAAATTGACTTTAAATTAAAATTTAATTTTTTTTTTAGAAGATAAAAGAATTCAAGGATTAGCTGATTTTCAACTTACAATGCTCCTTCATGCACTTTCATTTCCAAAAGTTAAAAGAGTTGTTTATTCAACATGTTCAGTTCATCAACAAGAAAATGAAGACGTGGTGATGAAAGCATTACAAAAGAACTCAAATTTTCAATTAGTCAATGCATTTCCAACTTGGCCTACTAGAGGTTTTTCAACTTTTAATGGAGGAGAATTTTGTGTAAGAACAAATCCAAAGGAAGATCATACAATTGGCTTTTTTGTTGCATTATTTGAAAGAAAACAAAATTTAGATGCAAGTGCAAATTTAAAGGAAAACAATTTAAAAAGAAAAGCTGAAGAACCAGTTGTTTCTGATGACAAGAAAAAGAAGAAAAAGAAAAAAAAGAACAAGTCAAACAAATTGGAATCAGTTTAGATATTTTTTTTAGAATAGGTCATAGAGAAAACAAAAAAATGTAAAAAGTATATTATAGAATAATTGAGATTTATCGAATTAAATAATAAATATAGAATCTGTTCAAATTTCTTTCTTTTTACTTTCTTCAGTTCTGATTATTTACTATACATTTTTACAAAGATAAGTTTGTAATTCATTGGCAATTAATTCATTATCTGTTCATTAAATTATTCAACTTTAGGTATTGGATTTGCAGTACTTGTTTCAATGATTTTTTGAAATATAAAGTGCTTCAAGATTTAGCATTAAGTCTTTTAATTCTTCATTTTCAATCCAATCAACTCCACTTGCAAGAATCAAATTCTTGAAAAATTATGATTAGAATATAAGAAATTGAATGATAATAAATCAATAATTTGAAATACCTGAATTACATTTCTTAAAATTTCATTTCTTAAAGTTTCATTTTTTACTTTGAGACTCTCAATTTCTTCTTGTGTTCTACATATTATTTTAGTTTCAGTTTTAAAAATTCAAAAAAAAAAAAAATTGAGATTAACTTTTGAGTTGAAGATTTTTGAGTTGGTTCTACTTTCTCTTTTCCATTTGATATTTGATCAAGTTGGATATAATGATCTTGAATTTTGGATCTCAATTCTTCAAATTTATTTATTTGTTTGTTTGATATTTTCTAAATAAAAAAAAGTTTTGTTCTTCCAAATACCTTTATTTTCTTGTTTTAATTCTTCTAATTGTTTTAAATTACCATATTGTTTCTCATGAATCCAATTAATTTCTGAAAATAATGAATTTCGATATTCAAGTGCATTTAAGATTTTACTTTTTTTGATTATTTTTTGTTTGTGATGAGTTGATTTAGAAAAAAATTAATTACCTTTTTTGTTCTGGATTTTTATAATCATAACTTTCAAGAACCGAAGAAAGTTGAAACCTATTTTTTTTTTTTTTTTTTTGAGATTAATGATGAGATAATTAAAAAAAAAAAAAACAGAAAATACTTTTGATTCCTTTCTTTGATCATCTTATTTTCTAATAATTGAAAATATTCAATCTTTAATTTTTTGATAGTTTCTTCCAATGATTCTTTTTCATTTCTTGAGTTATTGTTTTGATGGTGTTCAATTCTTGTTGAATATTGATCAATTTGAGCTTGGATCCATTTCTCATAACCTAACCATTCTTCTAATTCTTCTTCTTTTCTCTTTGATTTCACTGAATCAATAGATCTTGCTCCTGTTGGAAATTTCAAACAAATATTTAACACATCTTGAGATAATAATTGAATCATTGAATAAGTTGAATTTTCTGACATGATTTCTTCACCAATAAATCAAGAATTGTTCTTGATTCCTTAATTCTGAAAAAAAAAGAATTTAAAATTTTTGACAAAAAATAAATAAAAATTCTAAAACAAATACCTCTTTAAATATTTGTTAGACGAACTTCTCAAATAAAATAATAAGGATTTCAATTTGATCCCTTGGTCATCAATTAAAGTATAGAAATCTTGAATTGAATATTCCAATCTTATAAAGAAATAGAAGTTTGAATTTGCAACAATTCAACAATTTCCTCAATTTTTTTAAAAAAACAAAAATTCTTCTTTTGAACTTTGAATCCTTTCAATAAAATTGTTGAGATTTTTTGAATCTTCTTGAACCTTTAAATTTCCAATTCTTGAATGTGAATTTGAGTTATAATTATTGAATTTGAGGTCGGCTTCTGGGAATTTATTTTTGGAAAAAAAAAAAAAAAAATTGGATTGTGAGATTCTCTTCTTTCTTTACTTTCATTACTTTCCCTTCAAATAACTTTAAACAATAATTAACCTGAACAATATAAATGAATAGATAAATAGATAAATTGATAAATTGTTCTTCTTTCTCAAAATTGGAATCACAAAAGAAAAAATCCAAGAATTTGAGAGTAAACTTTTATTTTATTTTCATTTACCATTTCTATTTTTTATTTTCAATTTATATTTAGAATGTTAATAACAAAATAAATAAATCAATAAATAGAAAATAGAAAATAGAAAATAGAAATGGATTTAGGATCATGGGGACTTCCATCACTTGAAGATCTTGTTCGAGATGCAATATTTGGGAATGATATTGGATCACTTTCGAAATTACTTCAAAGGAAAGATATAGATTTGAATCAATTTGATTCAACAGGTTCATTTAATCCATTATTTTTAGGAATAAGTTATGGAAGGAATGAAGTGGTGGAAATGTTATTAAATGATAAAAGAATATTATTGAATGTTTCAAATTCAACAGGACAAACACCATTAAGTTATTCATCAGGATTAGGAGCAATGGATATTTTATTAATGTTATTACAACATCCTCAAAGTGATGATAAACTTGTTAATTTTAC
>Ga0209960_1002773_pt1 | contig 16570 bp, 13 predicted proteins | sample ThiBiot_500_plan_2_FD_183947 | JGI IMG/M metagenome (GOLD analysis project Ga0209960, IMG submission 183947) | Wastewater bioreactor microbial communities from Cape Town, South Africa - Thiocy_expt_500_plan (SPAdes) | ecosystem: Engineered > Bioreactor > Thiocyanate-remediating >...
TTTTTTTTTTCAATCAAATCAATAACTAAAAAACAAAAAGTTATAAACCCAAAACTCAAAACTCAAATCAAATCAAATCAACAAACAAACTTATTACAATGGCAAACGAAAAAGCAATTGAAACAACTGAAAAGAAACAAGGAAGAAAACCAGGACAAAAATCCAAAGGACCAGCCAAAAGTCGATCAAATAAAGCAGGACTTCAATTTCCAGTTGGAAGAATTCACAGACATTTGAAGAAAGGAAACTATGCAAGAAGAGTTGGAGCTGGTGCACCAGTTTATTTAGCTGCTGTTTTGGAATATTTGGCTGCAGAAATCTTGGAATTGGCAGGAAATGCAGCAAGAGATAATAAGAAGAAAAGAATCATTCCAAGACATTTACAATTAGCTATTAGAAATGATGAGGAATTGAACAAATTATTACATGATGTTACTCTTTCTGAAGGTGGTGTTCTTCCAAACATTCATCAACTTCTCTTGCCAAAGAAATCAAAGGAAGGAAAGGAAGGAAAAGCTGAAGCTTCTGAACATTAAATACTTCAAAACTCTTCATAATCAAACACCAAAAACAAAACAGGCTTTTTTCAAAGCCACTTTTACTTTTTCTACAAAGAAACACAACTTATTTTCTATTGACTTGAATTTGATTTTATTTGTTTTATTTTCTATTCAAATTATTGAAACTTGAAAATATTTAATACAGAACAAAAATTTCAAAATTGATTGTAAAATTATAAATCTAAATTGTCACTCGTTTCTCAATCTCGGAGTTCGATGTCCTCATTTTGTGTTAACTCTCTAATACTTCTCTCAGTCTTACTGTGAGTTAGAGACGATGCTGTTTTGGATGGGAAATGTTTTGACAAAAATGGGCCACAGCATGAACCTAGTAATACTTCCCTCCATCCTTCATAGACATCATCTTTGCAAAAAAATACAAAAAATGATACAAGTCCTAGTAATTGAAGGAAAAACTAGATTTTTTCATTTTTTATTTGTTTTTTTTTTGTGGTGTTGTCTTTGAAAAATAAAAGTAAAGTTACCCAAATTGTGCCATAACCTCCAATTGTTGGAAGATGTTTTGTCATGATTGGTGAACAAGCATTTTGACCATTTCCAAGTGCTATACAAATAAACCAATCAACTAATGCTTCATTAGGAACACTTCCTGGGGTTGTTTTGGAATAAATCTATTTTTAATTAAAAGAACAAATTTAATATCAAAAAAGAGATTGAATCAATGAAATTGATAAATAAATAAATAAATAAATACCCAATAACCAATAAAAGTACAGACACAATAAGTTGTAAAACCTAATGGACGAGCTTGAAGCTTTAAAATTACATTTATACTTTGTTTTGATGTTTTAGAGATCTATTACATATAATATAATTGAGCAAAGAAGGAGACAGATATAAAAAAAATGGAAAAAACAATACATATCCCACTTTCACAAATGTTGCCACAATCATTGCAGAGGAAGTAAAGAGCACTGCAGCGATGGGATTAAAAAGAATTTGTTCATTCAGGTCAACTAAACTACAAGTATTCATCACACTGAAAGCTAAATTAAGTAACACATTCAATTCTTTAGGTTCTCTGAAAGAAAGAAAAAAAACCAATTTTTTTTTGAGCATTGACAAAAGCAATAGGAATGAAGGGTACACCCCAAGAAAGTATATTATAACAAATACCACCTTTAAGTCCGGTTTCCAGTTTAAAAAAAAAGAGCTTGATTTTTTTTTTTTTTTCAAAAAAATTATTGGAAAAAAAGTATTTTTTTTTTAAAAAAAAAAAAGCAAGAAAATAAATACCAAAAAAATATTGAATGCAAGGGAAAAAAACCATAATACTAAAGCATAAAAAAAGTAAACTATAAATGATCCTTGAACTGCACAAGCTGTATTAGTATATTCTGCCTAATTAAATGTTGAAATGAGGAATTCTATTTTTCATTAAAATTTTTGGTTAAAATGAATGTTACTTGATCAACAGGAGAATCACAAATAACACTATTTCCTCCAATCATTGCAATCCAAATTGGTAAGTAACAAAGTGAAAGTGCAAGTAACATTTCACCAATAATCATCTAAAAGAGAAAACAAGTTTTAATATTTACTTTTAACACTTTTTTGAAAAAGGAAAAAAAAAAAAAAAAAAAAGCTCAGATATTACCTGAGGAAAATTTCTCTTTGAAGGGATAATAAAATAACTTAGTGTTGCAACATAACAATATTGTTATAACAAGGAAAAGAAAAAATGAGAGCCACAATGTTGATGGAAGTTAGGATATTTTCTGCCTTTTTCTCTGGGAAAAAATTATATGCAAAAGGACATGGTATACAACAATAATCTATTAAATTCGTATATTGTATTTAGATTTCAATAAAATTAATTAAGTCAATCAAACAAATCAATAAAATTAAACCTCCAGGACAATTTTCTCTCTTTACTGTTGGATCAGGATTAAAAATTAATGGTGCTGGGCAATTAATTGTTGAGACATCTAGATTTTTTTTATTTCTTATTTATTTTCTTCTTTTTGTTTCTTTTCTTAAAATTTGATAATTACCTAAAGGAGGGACGAAATCTAAGTTATTACAATTTTGAGTAGGAAAAGTTGCACAATCTGGGAGATATTGAGCAATTTCTTCAGCTGCTGATGTGTTTAAAAAATCACTACATGTATTTTTAAAATCAATACAAGTTTGTTGACAAACTGGTATTGGATCTATTGAATTGTTAATTTCGATCAACAAGAAAAAGTAAATTTTTTTAAAAAAAATAAATGAAAAAAAAGTTACTATCAAGAGGGTCACAAGGAGGGTAATAATTATTACAAAGGAAAGCTTGAGCGACATGAGAACATTGAGGAGCAAGAACATCCATAATATTAGTAATATTGTCCCAACCAAGTGTTCCTAACAATATATTAATAAGCTGCTGATTCCCAGGTGCAACAGCCACATCATTGTCTCTAATATAATCATGACAATAGTCTCCTTGATATGGTGCACATTCACTTGAACAAAGTCTTAAGAATATCGTTAGAACACAAATCAAAGAAACGAGCAAAGCTTTGGTCATAATAATCAGGCTGTTTCATATTTTTTTGCATAATTAATTAATCGGGATTTTTTTTTTTTTTTTTTTGGTCAAAAGAAAAGTAAAGTAAAAGAAAGTAAAGAAAGTAAAATAAAATAACTATAAGAATGAAATCTACCTAAAACAAAAATTGAAGGTTTATAACTAAAATACAAAGGTCAACTCCTTTTTATTTATTCTATTTTGTTTTTTTTTTGTTTTTTGCTTCAAAAGAAAAAAATCAATTTTAACTCTATTTGAAAATCATTTGAAAATCAAACAAGGGGAGAATAATTTAGGAGAATTAGTTCGCCTCCTTCAAATTTTTGATTTCACACACTCGAAAAAGAAAAAGTTTCCCAGGATTATTGGACCTCAAAAATAAGACCATCTCTCCATTTATTTGATAAATAAAAAATAATCGGTACTACAACAATGTAGTTCATTAAAATATGAAACAATCATTTTTTTTTTGCAGTTATGAGATCAACTTTTGATGTTATTATAAGAGAAGAGAAAATCAATGTCTCAAAATTGAAAAAAAAAAACATTAAAGTTTCATTTCGCTGTTTTACCAAACGAGCAAAATGAAATTAATTGAACAGAAAAAGGAACTTAAATAGATGTTATTAAAATTGTTATTGAAAGAATTAATTTGAATTTGAATTTAATTTATTTATTTATTTATTTCTGTTCAAATTATTGAAACTTGAAAATATTTTATTTGATACAAAAATTTCAAAATTGATTGTAAAATTGTAAATCTAAATCATCGCTTCTCAATTTTGTAGTTCGATATCACCATCAGTTTGTGTTAACTCTCTGATACTTCTCTCAGTCTTGCTGTGAGTTAGAGACGACGTTGTTTTGGATGAGGGTGATGATAAATATTTTGACAAAAATGGGCCACAGCATGTACCTAATAATACTTTTCTCCATCCTTCATAGACATCATCTTTGCAAAAAAATACAAAAAATGATACAAGTCCAAGCAATTGAACAAAAAACTACAATTTTTTTTATTTATTTATTTTTTGTCTGAAAAAAGATAACAAAAAGAGAATAAAATAAAAAGTTACCCAAATTGTGCCATAACCTCCAATTGTTGGAAGATGTTTTGTCATGATTGGCGAACAAGCATTTTGACCATTTCCAAGTGCTATACAAATAAACCAATCAACTAATGCTTCATCAGGAACACCTCCTGGGGTTGTTTTGGAATAAATCTATTTCAATTCAAAGAATTAAAAAATAATAATAATTTTAAATTCAAAAAAAAAAAAAAAAAAAAAAAAAAAAAATTTAAAATAAAAAAAAAAAAAAAAAAAAAAAAAGATTGAACGAATGAAATTGAAATAAAATAAAATAATAATAATAATAATAATAACATACCCAATAACCAATGAATGTACAGACACAATAAGTTGTAAAACCTAATGGACGAGCTTGAAGCTTTAAAATTACATTAACGCTCTGTTTTGATGTTCTAGCAATCTATTAAAGATTGATTTCATAATTGAAGCAAAGAAAGAGAGAAAGTGAAAAGGAAAAGATATCAAAATAGAGGAAACAATACATATCCCACTTTCACAAATGTTGCTACAATCATTGCAGCGGAAGTAAAGAGTACTGCTGCAATGGGATTAAAAAGAATTTGCTCAGTTAGACCAGTTCCAGTTAAACTACAAGTATTCATCACATTGAAAGCTAAATTTAAGGAAGTAAATAATTTTAAAATCATCAATTTGATTGTCTTCAAATTACATCAAATTATTGTTGTCTTTTTGATTCTCCAAAAAAAAAAAAAAATACCAAATCCTTTTCGAGCATTTACAAAAGCAATAGGGATGAAGGGCACACCCCAAGAAAGTATGTTATAACAAATACCACCTTTGAGTCCAGTCTCGAGTTTAAAAAAAAAGAGCTTGATTTTTTAAAGGAAAAAAAAAAATCATTGGTTTCAATAAAGAAAAGGGGGGAAAAAAAGTATGTAAAAAAAAGCAATGAATACCACAAAAATATTGAATGCAAGGGAAAAAAACCATAACAATAAAGCATAAATAAAATAAATTATAAATGATCCTTGAACTGCACAAGCTGTATTAGTATATTCTGCCTAATTAAATGTTCATTAAAATTCTTGGTCAAAAGAAAAAATGATTGTTACTTGATCAACAGGAGAATCACAAATAACACTATTTCCTCCTATTACTCCCATCCAAATTGATAAGTAACAAAGTGAAAGTGCAAGTAACATTTCACCAATAATCATCTAAAAGAGAAAACATGAATTTTAATGGATATTTTCTTTTTTTTTTCTCACAAAAGTGTTTAGGTAACCTGAGGAAATCTTCTCTTTGAAGGGATAATAAAATAACTGAGTGCTGCAACATAACAAGGAAAAGAAAATATGAGAGCCAAAATGTTTATAGAGAGTAGGATATTTTCTGCCTTTTTCTCTGGGAAAAAATTATATGCAAAAGGGCATGGTATACAACAATAATCTATTAAATTCATATTCTGTATTTAGATTTCAATAAAATTAATTAAGTCAATCAAACAAATCAATAAAATCAAACCTCCAGGACAATTTTCTCTCTTTACTGTTGGATCAGGATTGAAAATTAATGGTGCTGGACAATTGATTGTTGAGACATCTAGAATTTTTTTTAATTTTGTTTTTCTTTTTTTTTCTTCTTTTCTTTTCTTTTTGTTTATTTCTCATTTTTTTTCCTCTTCTTTCCCTTTTTTTGTTTTCTTTTTTTCTTTTTCACTTTTTTCATTTTTTTTAAAAAAATTTTCGCAATTACCTAAGGGAGGGACGAAATCTAAATTGTTACAATTTTGAGTTGGGAAAGTTGCACAATCTGGGAGATATTGAGCAATTCCTTCAGCTGCTGATGTGTTTAAAAATTCACCACATGTATTTTTAAAATCAATACAAGTTTGTTGACAAACTGGTATTGGATCTATTTATTGATTATTTTTATTTATTTATTTATTTATATTTTTAATGTCCCATTTAATTGAGACCAAATTCAAAACAAGTCAGAAATAAATAATAAATAGTGAATGAAGCTTTTAAAAAAAATAATAATAAATGAAAAAAAGTTACTATCAAGAGGGTCACAAGGAGGGTAATAATTATTACAAAGAAAAGCTTGAGCAACATGAGAACATTGAGGAGCGAGAACATCCATAATATTAGTAATATTGTCCCAACCAAGTGTTCCTAACAATATATTAATAAGCTGCTGATTTCCAGGTGCAACAGCCACATCATTGTCTCTAATATAATCATGACAATAATCTCCTTGATATGGTGCACATTCACTTGAACCAAGTCTTAAGAATATCGTTACAAAACATACTAAAGAAACGAGCAAAGCTTTGGTCATAATAACTCTGTTTCATATAATTTTTTTTAATATATTTTTTTTTAATTTGTTGTTTTTTGGAAATTTCTTAACCCCCAAAAAAAAAACAATAAAATGAAATGAATAATGAGATGAAATGAAATTGAAATAAAATAATGAAAGAGAGGATACCTAACAAAATTGAAGGTTTATAATAAGGTGAAACAAAATTTTGAGACAGAGTTTTGCTTGTCCTTCTTTTTTATTTTATTTTGAAATTTTTTAATAACAAATCTAGGTTTTTTTTTTTTTTCCCTCTCCTTGTTTGAAATTTTCACAAAAAACAATGGAAGGAACAATTTTATCAAACACCTTAATTCAACAAAACAATAATAACACATTTTCACATTTTCATTTCAAAAAAAATTATCATTTCAAAAATAAACAAACAAATAAATCCATCTATCAATATAAATAATTCACTCATTTTTTTTCATTTTTTTTCATTTTTTTATTATAAACAATCATTTTTTATGAAAGGACTTATTTCAAAAAATAATTTAATTATTCGAAATAATAGGGGTTAAATGTTCCAAGAAAGAAAAAAAAAAGAAAAAAAAGGAAAGGGACTCGAATCAAAATTTTCCGTTCTGAAACATAATCAGGAGACTTTTTTCGTTTTTTTTGTTTTTTTTCTTGTTGACTTTTCTTTTTCTTATCTTTTTTTTTAATCTCCTATTGATTTTTCATTTATTTTTTTTGATCTGATTTTTTCCTTTTTTTTTTTCTTCACCAAAAATAATTTTCCCAACCAAAAAATTATTTTCTTGAGCAAAAAATAAAAAAATCACAAAAAAATTTTCTTCACCAAAAAAATGTTTTCCCACCCAAAAAAAGTTTTCTTGATCAAATTTGAAGAGACCTTTGATTCCCTGCATTTATAACTTTGATGTTGAGATGTAATACAAGTTATACAAATCCTTTGAAAGTTGTTGTTGGATTAATTTTTTTTTTAAAAATTCTTTTTGTTGAAAATTATTTGATTCTGATTGATTATTATTTGAGTCCGAAATTCAAAAAGAAAAAAAATTAAGTGTCCCTGAAATTTTAATTGAATCGAAACAAAGTCTATTATTTTTGTTTGTAGAAGACTTGTATAACCTTCTCAATATTGAATAATAATTAGATCTCAACACCAAACAGAAAAGAAAGAATATATTTATATTTATATTATATTTTTAAACTCTTCAAACTTTGAAAGAGGTAATTTTCATCTTCAATCTAACAATTAATCAATTAGAATCCATTCTCTATAATATTTATATCATATAAAGTTAATTGCTTTCTTTTTTTAAAAAAATAAGGTCGAAGATTATTGAACTCTAACATGATCTTCTATTCAACAGTATGATAATATTCGTTCTCAAAGAAAGAGGAGAAACTCTCTGTTAAAAATTTTAAAAAAAACGAAAAAGGAACAGCTTATTTATTGTAAGTTTTCCTTTAAATGAAGCTTTTTTTTTTGGTTTAAAATTTTGATATAATTTTCATATCAGTGAAACATTGAAATAGGGAAATGATAAAAAACTAAAAAAGAAGTGAGTGGAACAGGAAGAGGTGTTGAGAAATCAAAAAAAAATCGAAAGGAAACAGCTTGAGATCGAGATGGCTTCCTTCCCAATCTTGCACCTTAATTTTAAACACCTTATTTCCATCAAAGGTTTTTTTTTTTTTTTTCTTTTAGTTTTACTTTTTTTTCACTCTCTTTTAATTTTTAATTAATTTCACTTTGTTTCATCCCTCAGGAACCTTTGACTTGAATATTTTGCACTTCTTTCAGAAGGAGATTGGAAAAGAGAAAAGAGAAAGTGTTGTGCTTTAAAAAAAATTAAGGTTTGTTGTTTATTTGTGTTTGTCCTTTTTTGTTTCTTCTTTTCTTTTCTTTTTCTTTTCTTTTTCTTTACTTTGGTCAACGTTCAATGGTTCATCTTTAATTAAAAAAAAAAAGGTTTACAATCAAGATTGGAGTCAAATTCAACTGAATCAAACCGAATTAGATTGCCCAACCTCTAAAATCTCATAATTAAATTATTTGAAGAAGGAAAATCAAATTACTTGTCGTCAAATCTTGTGTATTTCTCAAAGCAATTAATTCACAATTATCAAAACATAAGGAAGAAAATTAAGCATTTGTAAATGTTCGTGTGTTAAGAGATTCAAAATATTTGAATATTTCAAGCAAAAAATCAAATACTATCAACCTCAAAAACAATTATGAAACTCTTTACTCGAAATCTTTGGATTTATTTATTTATTCTACTTGTCTGTATTTCAAATGTCGAAGCTTTTTTCAACTCCATGATCTACACAATTGGAATTAGTAATACAATATGTGATTACTGTACAGTGTGGTATTCTTGGAGTCTACCATGGCAAGACATGAATACACTTTCTCAATATGCGATCGTTCAATTAGAAGTACATATCACTCATCCAAGTGTCTCTGAATTGAAATTATCTTTGATTTCTCCATCTGGAACTGAAGTTGCACTTGTTGATCATCGAGGAGGAAATAGGCAATATGTTTTTGATGGAACTAATTTTATGGACTCTGCAACTTCTTCTGGTGCAACTTATCCTTTTACAACTGATGTGGCTGTAGCACAATTACGTCCAGAACAACCTTTCAGTGTATTTCGAGGAACAACTCCTCTTGGTACTTGGACTTATAAAGTTGAAGATAATGTCCCTGGAAATGCAGCAAATGTTGGAAACATTGTTTTAAGAATTCAAGGTCTCGTCATTCATTTTTTCATTCATTCTTTTTTTTAAAAAAAATTTAAATTCACTTTTTTAAAAAATTACTTTTTAACAGATGGATGCTTGGCTGGAAATCCTTGCGATAATGGTGGAACATGCATTACAACTGGATCTCTTTCTTATACTTGTAATTGTTTAACTGGTTATCAAAACCCAAATTGCCAAGGTTATTTTTTTTTCTTTCTTTTTTTCTTTTTTTTTTTGTTTGAAATGTGGACTCATTTTTTTTTTTTTTTTTTTTTTTTTTTTTTTTTTCTTTTTTTTTTTTTAATCTACAGATATTAATGAATGTTCAACAAATAATGGAGGATGCAATACCCAAGCAACATGTACTAACACACAAGGAAGTTTTACTTGTGCTTGTAATACTGGTTATTCTGGAAATGGGTTTTCTTGCACTGGTAATGACTTTTTTTTAAAAAAAATAAAATGAAATCAATAAAATAATTTAAATAGATATTAATGAATGTTTAACTAACAACGGAGGATGTCATGCTCAAGCAACATGTACTAACACTCCTGGAAGTCGTACTTGTACTTGTAAAGATGGTTATTCTGGTGATGGGATTACTTGTAATGGTACATTCATTTTTTATTTATTCATTAAAAAAATCATTATAATGTACATTTTGAATTTAGATATAAATGAATGTTTAACAAATAATGGAGGATGTAATTCTCAAGCAACATGCACGAATACTATTGGAAGTCGTACTTGTGCTTGCAATTTAGGATATTCTGGAAATGGGATTACTTGTACTGGTATGATCTATTTGTAGAAACCTTTTTTCTTTTTTTCCTTTTCTTTCTTTTTTTTTATAAAATGCTTCATTTTTTTTTTTTTTTTTTTTTTTTTTTTTTTTTTTTAAAATTTTTTTTTTTTTTTTTTTTTTTTTTTTTTGTAATAACAAAGATTACAATGAATGTGCTGGGCAAGGAGGAGGAAATAATTGTAATACTCAAGCAACATGTTCAAACACACCAGGAAGTTTTACTTGTATTTGTAATCCAGGTTACTCTGGAAATGGAGTTACTTGCGATGGTCCTATTTCTTTTTATATAATATTGGTATCAAAAAAAAAAAATTGATTTCTTTTTCTTTTTCTGGGATCAAATAGATATTGATGAATGTACACTTGGAACCCATGGATGTTCAGAAAATGCAATTTGTGCCAATACAATTGGAAGTTATACTTGTACTTGTAAACCTGGATTTGATGGAACTGGTGATTCTTGTTCTGGTTGATTTCTCTTTCTTTTTTCCTTGAATTAAAAATAAATAAATAAATCAAATCATAAAAACAATTATAAATGGAATAAAAAAGATGTAAATGAATGTTTGGGTCAAGGAGGAGGAAATAATTGTTCACCAAATGCAATTTGTACAAATACAGTTTCAAGTTATAATTGTACATGTAAAACAGGTTTTAGTGGGGATGGTGTCACTTGTCTTGGTATTCATACTACCTCTCCCTTTCTTTGAAATGATTAAAATAACTTTCTTTTTTCTTTTTTCTTTTTTCTGTTTAATAGATTACAATGAGTGTGCTGGACAAGGAGGAGGAAATAATTGTGATCCAAATTCAAACTGTACAAATACTCAAGGAAGTTTTACATGTACTTGTAATACTGGATTTTTTGGTAGTGGAAATGTTTGTACAGGTAATTTCTTCAAACAAAAATTTAATTTCTTTTTTTTTTTTAATTTATTTCCAAATATTAACTCATTGAATAATGGAAAGATTATAATGAATGTGAGAATGAAAATGGAGGAAATAATTGTAGTCCAAATGGACAATGTACAAATATTCCAGGAAGTTTTACTTGTGCTTGTAAAACAGGATTTTCTGGAAATGGTCTCAATTGTACTGGTATTGAAATGCTTTTTATTTTCAAGGAAAAAAAAAAAGAAAAAAACAATCAATAAATCAAATAAATAAATTAGATTTGAATGAATGTTTGGGTCAAGGAATCGGAAATATTTGTCATCCATTAGCTTCATGTACAAATACACAAGGAAGTTTTGTTTGTACTTGTCCTACTGGTTATTTTGGTTCTGGAATATCTTGTGTTTGTAATTTTTTTTTTTCCCTTTCCTTTCAGAAAAAAAAAAAAAAATCTGAAAAAAACAAATTTTGATTACTTTTTAAGTAACTGCAATCCCAAGAGTTGGTGTCATCACTTCAAATTCAATTTCTATTTCATGGAGTTCAAGTTCAAATGCAACAGGTTATCAAGTGGAAATTGTTGGATATTCTTTTGGAAATATGGTTTATTTTATTTGATTCAAAGAGAAAAGAATAAATTAAATAATACATTTTTTTTTTTAAAAAAAAATAGACATTGAGTACTGGAATTACAAGTTACACATTCACAAATTTAACATCATACACAAACTATAAATTGAGACTTACAACTAAAAGTTCTTCAAATCCTTCTTCTGATTTTAGAGAGATTACTGCAACAACTTTTCCGGCTGGTATTTTAATTTTTTGAATTTATTACATAATTGTTTATGATTTGTTTTTGTAAAACTATATATAGCTGTATCAGATCTCATTGTCACCAAAATTACATCCCATTCAGTTGAATTCTCAATGTTAGAAAGTCTTGGTGCAATTAGTTACTCTGTGAAGATATTTGATAAAAAGTAATTTTCTTTTCTGAAAAAAGAAAAAAATTCAAAATTAAATTAAAATTAAAATTAAATAAAGCTTTAATTTAATTGAAGAAAAACCACTCAGTGTGGGAAATGATACAACCCCAAGCACTAAAAGATCAATCACAAGAATTACAGGAACGCTCGATCAACTTTCTCCAAATAAAATTTATTTGATTAGGATCTATGCATACCCTGAAACTGTTGGAACTTTACTCAATATCACAACTTTTCCTCTTCGTACAATTTTTTTTCTCTCTCTCCTCCTTTTTTAAAAAAAATAAATAAAATCAATAAATTGTAGCTCCAACATTATTACAAGGTCGTAGATCTGGTTTAAATGGAATTGCATTAGAATGGTCACGTTCTATTGGTGCAACACATTATCAACTTTGGCAATTCTTTACAAACCAAACTTTAATTGGAATTTTCGATTTTGGGGATGTGAATTCAACTATTCTAACTGATCTCGAGCCTTCAGTTCCATATCTTTTTATTGTTTATTCTGGAACTGAACAAGGTTATGATGTGAGTGAAGGAGCTAATGCAATTCTCTCAACTGATAGTAGTTTTTTTTCCTCAACATTTTATTATTTCTAACAATTATTACCAAAGGTGTTCAATGTTTTTCAGTAATTGAAGACAATGCATATTGGCCACCAGCTCAAATTCATGAAAGATCAAGTAATTTTTATTTTTATTTATTTATTTAATTTGATTCTAAAATGTGTATGTCTTCGTTGTATTTAGTTGGATTTTGCCAAGCAGGTTATGGTGGCACACCACTCAGATATTGTCTTGATATAAATGAAGATGTTGGCTCTTTTGGTCCAATCTCACAACCTTGTCTTCAATGTACTTTTTTTTCTTACCCTTTCTTGAAATCAAAAAAAAAAAAAAAAAAAAAAAAAAAAAAAAGTTCCAGATCAAATTTCATCCATAACTGCTATTCCTCGTGCAATAACAGCTTTATTAACATGGACAGTCCCACCTAGAGCAACAGTTTATCGTGTTTATATGTCTATTGATAATATGAGAATTGTTGTGAATAATGGAGATGGTTTGAATGTTACTTCACCACAAATTGATATTTATGAAGTTTGATTTCTTATTTCTTCATTTTGATCATTCTTTTTTTTTAAAAAAAAAAATATTAGCTCGCTCCATTAAAAAATTACACAATTCTTGTTTTTGCAGGAAATAGTGGTGGATTCGAGAGTATTGGAAAATCAATCACTTTCCAAACAGAAATTCCAAGTATTTATTATTATTATTTTGTGTTTTTTCAAAAAAAATATATTTTTGTCAATAATTAGGTCCTGAAGGTTTCATTTCCACATCCGTTGGAACAAACAGTACTTCATTGCAATGGGAGTCTAATGAGTGGGCTACTCATTTTCTTCTATTCCAAAAAAATGGGTTCAATTTATTTATTATTTCATTTAATTTTCTTTTTTATTTTTATTTTCCTTATATTAATTTTTTTTTTTTTTTAATTTGTAGAAATCAAGAAATATTCATCACATCCTTGAATGCAACCTCCTACACTATCAATGACCTTCAATCAGGAACAGAGTAATTTCATTAAAACTAAAGTGATAAAAAATGAAAAATGAAAAATAAAATAAAATAAAATAAATAAATAGATATACATTTACTTTATATTCAGCAAGAGGAGCAAATTACCATGAACCTTTTGGAAGTTCATTGAATGTGAAAACTCTTTCTGGTAATTTTTTTTTAAAAAAAAATACAAAACTTCAATACGGAGCTTACAATTTTTATGTTTTAGACCAGGAAAACAGTTCAAATTCAGAACCTTCGTCTCCTGGTATTTATTTAGTTATTTATTATTTCTTTGTTTCAAAAAAAAATAAATAAATAAATAAAATAAAAAATTCATATTCAGTGGGAGCCATTGTTGGATCTATTGGTGGATTACTTATTATTGTCCTATTGATTATTGGAATTTTTCTATACTTTAAATATCGTAAAGTCAATACCCAAGTCAAAGAAAGCCACATATTAGAAAATCAAGTATCTCGTATGAGTATGGATACACGATCAAGAAAGTCTTTTCAAAGTGACAGATTGTCTACCTGTAGTGAAACTTTGATGAATACAAATTTAGGTAATTTTTTTTTTCTTTCTTTCTTTCTTTTCTAATAAAATTTGGGTAACAAAAATATTATTATTTTCTTTTTCCTTTCCTTTCCAATTATTAACAGTATTTTGAATTTTAATAGAAATAACAGTCCCTGGTTTCCTTTTACTGGATGCTGTCATTGACTTCAGAAAAAATGAAAAACTGGGAAGAGGAGGAACTGGCTTGGTTTATTCTGCAGAGTTATTAAATGAGGCATTAATAAAAGAACACGGAACTAAAAAAGTGGCATTAAAAGAAATAGTTCGTAAATTTTCTTTCTTTATTATTATTTTTTTTTAGATTAATTTTTGATTTCATTTTCTAATCTTCTCAATGAAGCCAACCCAAATTTCAGTGATGAAATGAACAAAGATGCATTATTACAAGAAGTTTCAATCATGTGGTATGATTTTTTTCTTTTTTTTTCTCCTGGAATAAGAGTATAATTTAATTTTAATTATAGGTCATGTTCATTCCATCCAAATGTAATTAAATTGATTGGATATACTATTGAGCCTATGTATATTGTTACAAAACTATATGAACTCGATTTATTTCATTTTATTTACCATCCAACTGAAGAACTTCCTCCTTTGCTTGCCCTGAAACTTACAAAGTAATTGATTTTTTTTTTTTTTTTTTTGATATTTATTGATCTCATTTCATGAAATTTCTTTTATCACTTTTATCAGAGATATCTCAGCAGGTATGGCATCAATTCAAAGTTTGGGAATTGTCCACCTTGATCTTAAAAGTGCCAATGTATTATTAGAGCAAATTCAAACAGGAGAAAATGAATACGAACTTAATGGTAAATTAAAATTAAAATAACAAATAAAAAATGAGAAATCAATTAATCAAATAAAAAAACTAGGAATTATTTGTGATTTTGGACTTGCACGTCCAGTTGATGCAATTTTAGCAACAGAAAAAAAAAATGTTGATAATACTGGAATGACTCCAAAATATTCGGCACCCGAGGTGTTTGTTAGATTTAAATCGATGAAAAAATTCCCTGAATTTTTTGTAATTTTTATTTATTTTATTTATTTTTTTAAATCAACAATACAATCTATAAAATAAAAAAAATCCATAGGAAGCTTCAAAATCAGATGTTTACTCACTTGCAATTATTATTTGGGAAATGTTGACAAGAAAAGTTGTTTGGGAAGGATTAAAAGTAGATGAAATAAATGAAGCAGTTACCTCAGGAAAAAGAGTAACCATTTTATTTATTTAATTAAAATTATGGTTTCAACAAAATTAAATTCATAAAACAATTAGCCCCTCGTTCCTGATGATCAGAATGATCCAGTGGTAAAAGTACTTACTGATTTGATGCAATTATGTTGGGATGGAGACTTCAACAAAAGACCAAACTTCAAAGATATCACAACCAAGTTAACCTCGTTATTAGGTGGTCACTAAGTTAAATTTCATCTTCTGTAATTGCTTTTTTGCTCCTTTACACCATTCAAGTCGTAATCTGGATTCTGTTTCCTTGAGTAAAAGACCCTTTTTTTTAATATTTCTGTATCACTTTGAATTAGTAATAGATTAATAAAGAATCATTCTTGAAGTATTTTCCAAAGGTCACTTTGAAAAAAAAAAAAACCAAATCAATTTCACAATCAATACTCAATTTGACTATCATATCAAGAGATTCAAAATTGATTAGAGTCTCAAGCAAATGGTATAAAAAGCTGCATCCGATATCAAATTGTGAATTTTAAACATCCAATTGACACAATATCCATTCATCTTGAATATCATTCAAAAATATAAGATGGATGGATCCTATTCTTTCAAACTGCTTCATCGGATGCAGAAGAAAAACAAAATTCCTCTGTGATGTAAACATCAATTGAATAAATAAATCCAATTTAAAAAAAAATATCCACATCCTTTTGTTCAATTTGAAATAGTGTTTTGATACAATGGATTGCTGTTGTTGGATTGATGGCTTTTGGATGCAACAAACAAGAAGAGGAAAAGAAGTTTTTTTTTTTCGATTTTTTTGATTCGCCAAAAAAACTTTTTGAAACTTTTGATTGGGTTTGGGAGAAAAAATTTCCATTTTTGATTTTTGTTTGATTTTCTTTTTGTTTTTCTCTTTGTTTCTTTGATTGAATTGTTTAGTCAAAAGTGCTCAAAGGATTGAAGGTAAGTCATTTAGAAATCAATATTTTGCATTTAAATGTTGTATTTCATTTACAACTCAACAAGCAGCAGAAAAAGGACACATTGAAATTGAAATGGTAATTTTTGACTGATTTTTTCTTTTCAAAAAAAAAAGCTGAGTCATGAAAAAATAAAACTTTTAAAAAAAATCCCATCAATAAAGGAATGAAGAGGAAAAGAGAGAGATAAATAGGAGAGAAGGAGAGAAGTAAAGATGCCCCAGTGGCAACACTGGTGGCAAATATTAAAATTGGAACGATACAGAGAAGATTAGCATGGCCCCTGCGCAAGGATGACACGCTTAATCGAGAAGTCAAAAAC
>Ga0209960_1002774_pt1 | contig 16560 bp, 11 predicted proteins | sample ThiBiot_500_plan_2_FD_183947 | JGI IMG/M metagenome (GOLD analysis project Ga0209960, IMG submission 183947) | Wastewater bioreactor microbial communities from Cape Town, South Africa - Thiocy_expt_500_plan (SPAdes) | ecosystem: Engineered > Bioreactor > Thiocyanate-remediating >...
CCAACACCAAAACCTCAAGTCTTACTTCACCTCACTTTATTTCTCATTAATTCATTTACACTTTCAAAAAAAAAAAAAATTACAAAAAAAAAAAATTAATAAATTCATTGTTTTTTCTTTTCTTCTCTTTTTTTTCTTCATAAACCTGTTTTCGAAAAACGCAAAACCCAAACTTTTTTTTATTTAAAATGATTAAACCTAATTGCTTGTTGTAACAAGTACGCAAAACAAAACAAAACAAAGCAAAATACTTAAACCCTCAATTTCTTTGATTCACATTTCATTTTATCTTCATTCTATTGGAAAAAATAATCATGGACCTTGATTGGTGTATTGTCTGTGGTCGACATACAACAAGAGGGCTTTATTGTGGTGATAATTGTCAAGAACAAGACGACCCAAAGGACCCTCTTCAGAGACATTTTGAAGGCCAATTTCAATATCAAACTTCTTTATCTTCATCAACTTCTTTTGGAAATAATCTTTCATGTTCAAGCTCAAGCTCTAGTGAAGAGGAAGAAGGAAATGGAAATAAGAAAAAGAAAAATCAATGGGACCAAGTTAGTGAGATGGATTGTTTAGTTTCTTTTGCTCGTCCTTTTGGATTTGATCAACGTGAAGTTTTGGAAAAATGTAAGAAAGAAAGAAGAAAGCTCTCAAAGTATGTTATAAAAAGAGCTCTTCCTTCAGCTTATCATCGTTAGAATATTTGTAATCTATTTTGTATTATAATGTTTTTTTTATAATGTAAATAAAAAGCTCTTAACACATTTTGTTGATTTTATTTTATTTTATTTTATTTTTGTTATTTTTTGTCTAATTAATAATGTATCTTAAATTAAGGTTTATGTGAATCAATAATATTTTTATACAATGCAAATTTTGTTCTTTTGAGTTTAGTTGCGAATGTTGGGGATCTTAGTGAAGCATTCTCTCCATTCAGCACTAATTAGAAAAAGGAAAGGAAATTAAATTCAATAAATAAATAAATAAATAAATAAATAAATAAATAAAAATAAAAATAAGATAAAATAAAATCAAAAATTACTTTTAACTAAGATAAAATTTCTAAAGACAGCATCTCTTTTAAAAACAAATCCCTTAGGTGATTTTGGACCAAAATTAGGGACTTTTTCTTTTGTCGTTACTGAAAATGAAAAGGTATCACTATCACTAGGATTGTTAACATCATCTACCTTGCTATCAATAACACCAATTACATCTATTATTATTATTTATATTGTTCAAGTTAACAAAGTAATTCAAGAAAAAATAAAAAAGCAAAAATTAAAAAGAAAAGAATAGAAAAAGTACGATTGAATTCTGATTCAATTGTATTCGGCCGATATCCTTCTTCAAATTCTCCTTCTCTGTAAACAATAACTCCAATATCATTTCCAATATGTCTTTTTCTTTCAAGCTTTATTTTTATTATTTTATTATTTTTTCTTGACTTCTCTTTTTCAAGCTCTTTTCTTTTTTTTAAAAAAAAATTATTTTAAAAAACCTGCTGTGGATCATTTTTTCTATAAGGTAGTAAAGTTGAAACATGGAACATGATTTCAAAGCCTTCAAACGTCGTATAAATTGAATGAGTGCCAGTTGAATTCCCTGAAAATCAAAAATTATTTTATTTTATTGTGGAAAATAAAAATAAAAATAAAAATAAAAATAAAAAACAAACTTGTTGTGTCTAATCCAGCTCTAAACTTTTTCCAATCCAATAAAGGAACTTTTTCACCTAACATTTCCAAAAATCGATCAAATGCTGGACTTCCATGTTCTATGAAAAAATATTAAAAAATGAATTATTATTTAGAAATAATAATAAAAAAAATAAAAAATAAATAAAAAATAAAGTTATTACCATTTCCAAACATTTCTTCTTCTGTTGTTTGTCCTTCCTTTGCATATAAAATACCAAATTTTAAAACTGTTTTTAATTTTAATTTTAATTAGAAACCAAAATAAGAAGAATAAGAATAAAAAGAATAGAAATAAAAACCTTTCATTTGTTGTCTTTCATCTAACGTCGTTAATTCTTTGGTAAAACTAGTTTTAAATGAATGAAATTAATATTTGATAAAATTTTATGATTTTGAGTAAGAAAATTGATCAATACCTTTCTTTATCCTTTGAAATCTCACAAATATTAAATGCTGGTTCACAAAATTTTGGGTCAATAATTTTTACAAAATCTTTGGGACTAGGTTTTGATAGAAATGCAGATTTGATTAAATTTGATGGAAAGACAATATAATCTTCTCCCTATAAATTTGAAAATAAGAAAAAAAAAGAAGTTAAATAATAACAAAAATATAATAAAATAAATAAATAATAATAAATAATACCTCTTGTGAACGAATTAAAGCTTTATAATAAAGTGAATTCTTATTGGAACTTGATTTTGGAGAATCTAAAAATAATGAAATAATTAATGGTCCAAACTCTTGTTCAAAGCCAACAAAATGTTTCAAATCCTTTTGATGTGCAAAATTTTCTTTAAACCATTGTTGTCCCATTTCTTCTGGGAATTCAAATTTTGCACTAGTGACTAAATCTACAGCTTGATCTAAATAATCTTCAACAACCCATCCTTTACAACTTTGAATACTTGGAACAGACATTTCCAATTCCTATATATTTATTCAAAATTATTTATTTTGTTTGAAAAAAAAAAGAAGAAGAAAAGAATTGGATTTCCATACATCAAAAGTTCTTGAAGGAATCTTAATTTTCCTATGAAAAGAAAGTGCTCTTGTTCCAATTAATCGAGGTTGTGAAAAATCATGACCATCACGAAGTTGGGAAATTTCTTTCAAAATAATCTTGTTTGAAAATAATGATAATGTTAAAATAATGTTATTTTAAAAATAAGAAAGAAAAAAAAAAAAATGATACCTCTTCTTTAACTGGTAATTTGGGAGTTTCGGGTTCTGATTCATCTTCGGTTGTAAATTGATCAAAATCAGTTTCAGAGAGACTTTAAGATAATTATCATTAATTACGATTGTAAATCCTCTCAAAATTTTCAAAATCAAAAATTACCTTCTTTTAATTTTTCCTTCACCAAGAGGTTTTGTAAATATCATTTTCCATTTATTTTTCTTGTCAGCATCATTTTCAACAACTTTTTTTCTTCTATTTATTTGTTTTTTGTTATTGAAAAATTAATTAAATCAGAAATAAAATATTAAAATATTTTTGAACAAAAAGAAAAAAGAAAGAAAAAGAAATAACGGAATTTGAAGAGTTGCGAATGGTTTTTTGAAAGTTCCAAATTTGTTTTTAGATCTTTCCTCTTGAAGATTTGGTGATGATGTAGAAGTTAAATTTTTTCCATTTAAATTTGAGGATGAACTTGCACGAACATTAAGTTTTGCCTTAGGGGAAAAAAAAAATAGTTATTTTGAAATGAAGAAAAAAGAAAAAAAAAATTACAATGCTTATTCTATTTACTGGTTCACTACGTCCTTCAATAATATCAAATGTTGAAACAATTGTTCCATCTTTTTTTTTTTTTTTGAGATTTTTCAAATAAATAGAAAATAATCACAACATAAAATAACAAATAAAACAAATAAAATAAAATCAATAATAAACCTATAGAATGATGTCTCTTTCGAGTTGCTCTTCTTTTCATATTTGAATCAACAATATCTGATGATGGAGGAATTAATCTTGAATTTAAAGGATCTTCTTTCACTTCCTTTTCCCAAAAATTGATTTCAACGTAACTTGATGAACCATTTTCTTTTTTCTCTTTTTGACTTTGATCCAAAGAAGAATCTACACTCTTCTTCCTATAACTCCTCTTTTCATCAGTTTCACTTTCTGTATTACTTTCATTAGGATCAAGTAGTGTTTTTGAGGGGGTTTTCTTGAGTTTCTGATCTTTCTTATTAACTTTTCGCTCTTTTTTCTTTTCAGATTCTTCTGTTGAAAGGTCATTGTCAATTGAGTATTTTCTTGGGATAGGTGAAGATTCTCTCATGTCTTCAGTTGATGAAGATACATCAAAGGATTTTGTTTCACGAAGCATTTTTTTCTGATTTAACTTTTCTTTGGCTTTAGATTCTTTTCTCTCTCTTTCCTTTTCCTTTTCTTCTCTCTTTTCTTCTTCTTCTTTCACTTCGTTTTCTTTTTCTATTTCTTCTTTTTCTTCATTTTCTTCATTTTCTTTTTCCATTTCTTTCTCCTTTTCTTCTTTTTCTTTTTCTAAGGCAATTTCTCTCTCTTTCTTTTTTGCTTTCTCTCTCTCAATCTCTCTTGCTCTTTCTCTTTCTCTTTCCATTTCCCTCTCTCTTTCTTGTTCTCTTTCAATCTCTTCCTTAATTAACAACTCAGCTTTTCTTTTTTCAAAATCTGGATCTTTACTTTTATCCAAATTATTTTGTCCTTTTCCATCAATTTCATTATTTTCTCCAACATCTTTTTTTTCAAAAAAAAAAAAAAAAAACCAATTGGTCGTTATTTTTTTAAAAAAAAAGGAAAGAAATTGAATTATACTATTCTTTGTCTTTGAAGGGGAGAAATTATATTGACTTGGAAAATTTTGAGAGGTAACTGGGAGGGAAGATATATGAGAAGATCGATAAGGCATTTGAGTATCTTTTATTGGTTTATTTTGGATATTAGAAAAAAATCTTGTGAAATATTGAAATCACAAGAAATTAATTGAATAAATAAATAACCTTTTTCGGAATAGACTATTTTTGATGGACTTTATTTTATTTTATTTATTTTTGTAATTAATAAATCTGGATTTATTTTCACAATTTTGTTTTTTTTTTTTTAAAAAAAAAAAACCTTGTTGATTTAATATGAGATGGAGGAGGATTTTGAGGTTGAGATGATGAATTAAGTTTCTTTTTGGGACTAAAATTTTATTATATTTTAAATTAGATATAGGTTAATTGAGTTTTTTTTAATTTTTTTTTTTAAAAAAAAGCTAACCTTCTTCCAGGTTCTGTTTTTGGGAAAATATTAAAATTTACAACATTTTCTTTGTTGAAACTCTTTTCAATCTCTGGGTGACATCGAACAAATCTTTTAAACTCCACTGAAAAGAATATATTCTATTTGTTTTTAAAATGTTTAAACTTGACTTTTTTTTCCAAATTCCTCAATTAATAATAAAGCTTTATTGAAAAAAAAAAAAATAATTAATTAATTAAAAACCTCTGATAATCCAAGGCAATAATTAAACGCTGATTCTCCTTGGAGAGATGGAATTGATCTAAAACATTGATTCTACAAAAAACAAAAACAAAATAAAAGATATGAAAATTAGATTTCTATCAATTAATTCATTTATTAAGTCTAATTAAGAAAATCATAATAGGAATCAATCAATTCTTACTTTAACTTGATCAACCGTCCATTTTATAGGGAATGATTCAGTATGTTGTTCACCATTTGGAAGTTCGATCTATGAAAAAGAAAAAGAAATGAATCAAATTTAAGAATGTGTATTGAAATCTCAATGAAACTAGGAACAAAAATCACTATCCCGCCAATTATTGAACCAATAACAAAAAAAAACAAAAACAAAAAATATCAAAAAATAAAAAAAAGGAATCTTTGAAAATAGAATAAAAGAAAAATTTACATTTGCTTGAAAATATCCTTCTTCCATCTCTTCTTCTTCTTTTGTTCCAAAAGCTAGTTAATGATATATGAACACTTTTTCAAACTTCAACTAACTGAAACCTTTCCTGAAAAAAAAATAAAACAAAAAGTCCAGTCAACTTGGTTTTTGAAAAGAAAAAACACTCCAAAAACCCAATTTTTTTCTTTTTTTTTCTTAATTATAGTTTTTATTTCTTTGTGTACTAATTTTAAAAAAAAGTTAAAGAGTTGAATTGAAGTTGTAATTGATGTTAAGATAAGATTGAAATGAGATTCGATGATTTTGAAGGGGATTTAGGGAAATTAGAAAGAAGAAAAAAAAAAAAACAAATTAGGATTTTCCCGCCAAAATGTTTTATTTTGTTTTTTGTTTTTTTTTCAAATTGAACTTCAGTGGTTGGTTGTTGAATTTTGTTTCATGAAATTAACCCATCTTCAATTATTAATTCCTTCAACCTAAAATAAATCAGCTTGCTGAGATTCAAAATGAATTTTTTTAGAAATTATTATTATTACTATGGGTTGAAAAAATTCTTTTTGAGCTTTCAAAGTCGAATTGAAAAATTTTTCTTGTGATGAATCTGTTAAAGCATTTTAATATAATGTTTTCAATCATATTATTATTCCTTTCCAATAAATGAATCATGGAAAAATCGAAATTTAGAATCTTCGTTTCATTTTAATTCTGTGATTTTGTAATTTTTAACTCCTGAAATCTTAAATCCAAAAAGTTTGAATCAACTAAACTAAAAAAGAATGAAGAAATAATGATAATAATAACTAGTATTCTTTGATATTAACACGATTTCAAAATTTAAATTAAGCTTCTGTTTGTGTCATTATTTGAGATTGTGATCCAACTCCTTTCATACTTTCACTTTGACCTGATGAACTCTGGTTTCTAACACTATTCTTAAATCTCTCAGCATATTCAGCAGGATCTTTTAACCTATCAAATAAATTATTGTTTAGATATACTTGAAAAAAAAAAGAAAGGTTTTTTGAAAAAAACCTATGGTATAATGGAACTCCAATAGTTGCCCAAAATGCGAGATTAACACAAAGTAGAACCTAATTATAATAAATTATTATAATTTATTTATTATATGATAATAAGAAAAAAAAAAAACCAAGTAAGAACAAATGACCCTTCCCCAAATATTAAAGATGACTCCTGTACTTAGAAATGCAATATAGATAATATAACAGATAACAAATCCAACTGTAATATTTCTTGTTTCTTTATATTCTTTTAAATATTTTTGCTTGATAGTTCGTAATGAGAGACCTAAACCCTTTAGTTTTAAAAGAGGATTATTTAAATAAGGAGTGTTTTTACAAAAAAAAAGGTTCTTACAATAAGAGTAATTCCATAAATTGCAAGTAAAGCGATGAATACATAATAAGCGGTATCATTGAAATAACAAATAAGGTCTCCATTATCATCAACAATTGGGCCATCAACATGGAATATAGAAGAGAACATACCAAAAATCAGGATTGGAGACCAAAACATAAAGAAACTTGCTTTAAATAAAGGTGTTGTGACTTTCTTTAATAACTTTGTGATGACAAATAATTTCCAAAAACGAAAAATTAAACAACAAGCCCAAAGTAAAATTCCCAGTACGATTTGAATCCAAACTTTTTTTTTTTTTGGAAAAGAAATTTATTGTTTTGAAATAAAAGAATGTAGAAAAATAAAAAAAACTGGTCCACAAATCACAAAGCAAAAATACAGGATTATTCACTTGGGGTAAGATTCGAAGAGATGCCTATTATTTAAATCAAATTTAATCAAACAACAAAAACAAACAAAAAAATAATAATAATCATAATAAAAAGAATAAAAAAGTCAAGATTACCAGTGCACCAACCCACCAAATCGCTCCAGCTATTAATGAGAATGAAGAATAAGAATTATAAATTTGAAAAAAAAGAAAAGAAAAGAAAATGACTTACAAACTATTGAAAAGAAAACGAGATGAAGTTGTTTGACTTTCAAAGGCGGGTAATTTCTACTCCATAATGCTATTCCCATTGCCACAAAATCTACAACAAAGCAAAAAATCCCAACTCCTATTGCTGCCCATTCTGCAGGATATATCATATTTAAGTCTGACATTCTTATTGTTATTCAACCTTCATTATTCAATTTATTGTTTCAAAAAACAGAAGAAACTGAAAAAAAAAAATGAAAACTGAAAACGTTTTTCAGTGAAAAACAAAAGTAAAATTCAAAATAAAATAAAATAAAATAAAAATAAAAAGAAAGAAAAGTTACTTATTCTTATTTTATTCTTCTTTTATTCTTCTTTGACGATTCTTCCGTTTCCTCCTTCCTTCTCTCCCTTCAAAACTGTTGAATTCTTTAATAATAATAAAAATTGACTTTGACTTTTTTAAAAATTATTCGTTCTTTTTTCAATTTTTTTTTTTTAAATAAAAAATACAAACAATAAAAAAAAAATTGATATTGAATAAAAAGTAAAGCAGTTTAAAAAAAAAAAAATCAGTGAATGAATGAATGAATACAATGAGTTTTCAAATAACTTTTTTCTTTTTTGTTTGCAAAAAAAATGATGGAAGGGATAGGGAAAAAAAAAAAAAAATTAATAATTAAAATAATTAATGAGTTATTGAGAATGGTTTGATGAAAACAACAAATCGGGTAACGATTTCTTCTTTTCTTATTGCCCCTTTTTCACTCAAACCAATCATTATGAACTTATTCCTGTCGATTTTCCCTCTCTTCTTTGATTTGAACGACTCTTTTGACGAACCTAGACAAGAAGAATAACTCTAGGTCTCAACCAAACAAAATAAACAAACACACCTTGTGATGAATGTTTATCATGGTATTGAATCAAAGTGGCAACATTTTGAAAAAAAAAAAAGGAAAAAAAAAAAAAGAAGCTTTGATTTACTTACTTCTTCACCACTTTTTGATGAGTGATTGCTCCTTTCTTTTTTTTCTGTTCCTCAATCACTGAAATTTGGTTCAATGAATTTCATAAAAACAGATCAAATGAAAAAAAGAAAAAAAATGTTGTAAATTAAAAATGATTTGAGTTGATTTCACTTTTCTCTTTTGTTGACTTTTCAAAAGGTTTGGTTTGGTTTGGTTTGAAACAAAAAGGTTCCGAAAAGTGGAATCAAGCAACAAGGAAAAAAAAAAAAAATGGAGTTTGGGATCAAAGAGTTTTCGTCTGAACAAGTCGGAATCGATGAGATTGAAGACTTTTACAGAATCAATGAAGATAGAATCCCAACAACAAGACCTTATATTTGGACAAATACTGTAACAAGCCTTGATAGTGTATGTGGATTTGGTGAAGATGAAGTACTTGGAGAAATGTAGAACTTTTTTCTTTTTCTTTTCTTGTTGACCAAAAGATTTTTTTTGACCACAAACAATCACAATAAAATTGAATGAAATAATAATAGGAATGTCGGGTTTAGAAGTGCTCTTGATTTTAGGTTATTAAATGCGGGTTGGGCAAAAGCTGATGCAGTATTAACAACTGGAGAGATACTAAGAACAGAACTTGAGATTTATTATACCCCAAGGTCTTTTCTTTAATTTTATTTTTTTGATTTTTATTTTGTTTATTCAAGACAAAATTATTTCAACAATTATTAAGTTAAACCATTTTAAAAATTAACTTTTTTAAAAATAAAAAAGAGATGACGATCTAAAACTTTGGAGAAAAGGTATGTCAAAACCAGAGAGATTTGAAGATCATCCAATTCAAATTATTATCACAAAATCTGGAGATCTTGATTTTTCACATCCTTTATTTTCTCAAAGTTCACTCAAAATTGTAATTATAACAACTCCAAATGGTGCAAAAACTTGTAAAAAGAATATTGAAGATTTTCCAAAGGTTCTTTTTTTTAAAAAAACATTTTTTTTTCTCAATCAACTTCAATCCACATAAAGCAAAACAAATAAAACAAATAAAAAATAATAATAAAGAGTGAGACATTAAATCCTATAGAATTTCTTCTCTCAACCACTAATGAGAAATTAAATATACAAAGTATGATGACTATTTTAAGAACTCAAATGGATATTAAGGTTTTTTTTTTCCTTATTAATTTTATCTTTTAATTTTTTTTTTCTTTGATTTTTGATTACAATTTTTTTTTTTTTTTTTTTTTTTTTTTTTTTTTTTTTTTTTTTTTTTTTATTTTTTTTTTTTTTTTTTTTTTTTTTTTTTTTTTTTTTTTTATTTTTTTTTTTTTTTTTTTTTTTTTTGCCTTCTCTTTTTAATTTTTTTTAAACTTTAGTTCCTTGAAGTAGATGGAGGAGGAACCCTTCAAACTTTTTTAATTCAAGAAAAGTTAATTGATGAAATCAGAGTCACTCAAAGTGGACAATTATTAGGTCCATTTGATTCAAAAGGGAATCCTAGACCCAAATTTTTTTCACCTCCAATCCCATTTTTTAATTTTATATCAAATGGAAATGGAAATTCAAATTCAAATTCAAATTCAAATAGAAAGGATGAGATTTCATCTTCTAGTTCATCATCTTTAATGCCATCAAGCTCTTTTCAAAGTAATTCTTTTCCAAGTTTTTCATTCAAAGTTAATAATACACCCCTCACAAAGTTTGTTGGTTTGAGATATTTTAAACAAGATCTGTTGTTTGTTAGATACTTTGTAACTTATAGACATTAAAATAAAACAAAATCATTTCAATTTTAAATTTTTTATTTTATTTTTATTTTATTTTTACATTTTTTTTTTGTTTCTTTACTTTTTATGGAAATAAAAATTAAAACAAAAAAAAACAAATAATTTAAACATGGCAAAGTTAACTTTGAGGAAGAGAGTCAATGGGTTTTACTTTTTGAAAATCTGATGGAACAAGTTTGTGACGATGTGGATAGAGATCTTTGTACGCATTTTTAATTGTAACTTCTGCTGCTCCTGCAACTTCAGCAATTTCTTTTTTTTTTTTTTTGTGAAAAAAAAAATCATTGCATTATTAAATTTGATTTTTTGTTTTTTTTTGTTTGTTTGTTTGTTCGATTGAATACCTTTTTGAGATTTTGGGGTTGCACTAAGTTGAGATATCATATAAATTGCAGCTGCAGCAACTGAAATAGGACTCTTACTATTATTTTGTATTTTTGGGTTTTTTGTTTTTGTTTTTTGTTTTAAATTTGAAGAAATTCTCTCTTTTTTAAAAAAGAAAAAAAGAAAAGAAAAAAGAAAAAAGAAAAAAGAAAAAAGAAACAATACCTTGCAACCACTCCAAGATCTTTAGCTGTCAAAGTAAGTTGGATAATAGCTTTTTGAATTGGAATATCCAAACCCAAACTCGAGCAAAATCGAGCCTATATTTTTAACAATGTTTACAGATGTAAATAAAATTGTATTCATGTTGAAAATAAAGAAAAAAGACAATAAAATCTTGTTCTCGAATAACTCCCATGGATTCAGACATTTCTGCTTTTAATTTCTTGACACAACGTCCAATATCCTTTTTTGAGACAGTTGTTAATGCACAAATTTCTATTTTTATTTATTTATTTATTTATTTATTTATTTATTTTATATTCTGACTTTTTTTTTTCTTTATTACTAACCTTTCATTGTTCTAGGAACACCTTGTAATCTACATGCAATATAAATGGATGCAGCAATCAAATCAGCTGACTTTCCACGCATTGACTTTTCATATTTTTTAAACATAGCTTTTGCCCGAGTCTATTTATTTTATTTTATTTTATTTTATTTGTATTGGGAATGAAAATAGTTTGAAAAAATTAAATAAATAAATTTAAAAAAAAACCGCAATAGTTTTAGGAAGATTTGAACGTGCACAATAGTTTTCAATTTTTGTGAAACCTTCTTTGAGATTGTGATCAGGATTATTCATCTAAACAAATCAATAATTATTACAACACTTACAATTTGAATAAAAGAAAGAAAAAAAAAAAAAAAAAAAAAAAAAACAGCTTGGGACATAAGTTGAGTTCTTGTAAGCTCTTTTGCTGCTCCAGTTCCACCATCTTGTCTTCCGATTGAAACATCAAGGGTTGCACCTAATAAAATATCCATAGGTCCTCCAACACGAGAAGGGTCATCATCATTTGTATCATTTCTAAGCCAAAAATCTCAATAAGACAGAACAAAGAAAAGGGAAAAGAAGAAAAAGAAAAAAAAGAAAAGAAAAATTTCTACACAAAAGTTCTCCATTCAGTTCTTTGATCAATGATGGTTTCAGCAACTACACCACATTTTCTACAAATCATGTCTCCGGTGTGGACATCTTCAATCATATCCTTTTATTGAAAATGAATAGGTCAAAAAGAAGAAATAAACAATAACAATAATAATAAGAAATAAAGCAATTATCATAAAAAAGAGGATTAAGAGAAAAAAGAAAAATGAATTCAAAGCCCAATGAATATAATAAATCATTTCCCCAACAAAATGTCAAAAGTTTTTCCAAAGCATAATAATTATTATTAGGTTTGTTCATGAAAAAGATACACAAAATTCAATAAATGGAAAATAAAATAAAGAATTAAAAAAAATCTTTTTCCAAAAACAAAAATATCCTTTATCTTTATCTTTATAGAGGGAAAAAAGAAAATAAATAAAAAACACACAGGAATAGACTCGATATCATTTGAATCACACTCCTTACAAAGAACGACTCTATTGAGATACGCCTTCTCCTCCTTCTGTTTCCCTTGTTTCGCCATGTTTTTTTGTTTTTCTGTTTTTCTTTTTTCAAAAAAAAAAAAAAAAAAATCACCGAAAAAATTTCTGAATCAAGGTTTTTTTGAGAAAAAGTGGATGTGAGAAGAAAAAAGCCTTCAATCGGTTAGCGCGTTCGGCTGTTAACCGAAAGGTTGGTGGTTCAAGTCCACCTGATGGCGGATTTTTTTTTTTTTAATTTTTGATTTTGATTTCTTTTCTTTTTTTTGTTCTGATTCATTATTTTTTTATTATTTATTTTTTGAACTAAGATGGGAAGAACTGCTGATACCACTGAGAACTTGGGAGGACTTGAGAAACAATTTTATAGTGCTTGCGCAAATGGGAATATTGAAGAAGTCAAAGAATTGCTTGAAAATGATCAACTTAATATTAATTGTCAAAATATTTCTACTTGGACTCCTCTTCATGTTGCTTGTTTCAATAGACATATTGAAGTTGTAAAACTATTATTAAATGATAAGAGAATTGAGTTAAACCATTTGAATGATCATGGCTGGACTCCTTTTTTTCTTGTTTGTTATTATGGAAGTCTTGATATTATGAAACTGTTATTAAATGATGAGAGAGTTGAGATTAATAAAACAGATAAAAGTGGATCAACACCTCTTTGGATTGCTTGTTCATATGATCAAACGAGGATTGTGAAGTTATTGTTAAATGACAAAAGAATTGAGGTAAATAAGGCAAATATATGTGATGAAACACCATTACATATTGCTTCAAAGAGCGATCGCTTTGATGTTGTGAAATTATTATTAAATGATGAAAGAGTTAATGTTAATAAAGCAAATTTTGAAGCTCAAACACCTTTGCATATTGCTTGTTCTTATAAGCAAGTTCGAATCATGGAGTATATGCTTGCAAGTAGAAGTGAAATAAATTTAACTGTCAAGGATGATCAAGGTATGACTCCAATTGATATTGCAAGAAAAAGAGAAACAGAAGGAAAACATAATTGGGAAAGTATAAAGGAGTTTGAAAAAAGAAAGAGAAGTTTTAGAATTATAATTGACCTATTGGAATCCTTTGAAAGAAATCTAAATGAAACAAGAAGAAAATTAAGAATACAACTTGGATTACCTAGTAAAATCAATTTTATTTCCTCAATTAATTCAATTTTTAATCAATTAAATTTATAGCCGAAGTTTCTATCTTTGTCATTATAGTTCTCCTTTCGAATCAATACTTAAAATTCAAAGACAATTAATTCAAATACATGAACTGGAGGAAAAAAAAAAAAAAAAATCATTTGAGAATGATTTCTACAACTTCAAAGAACATTACATTTTATTCTCAACTCTCCAATAACACTTCAAATCTATCACAACCCAATTTTCATTCAAATTTTGAATTTTTTCTTTAAGGAGAATCAATTGAAGATCGCCTGAAAGTGCCTTATCTTTCGCTCCCTTTGTTGGATTGAACAGGGAAAGGGATGCATTTACTTGATCAATTGTTAATGGTGGAGGTTCATCTGTTTCGGTTTTTCTCTTCTCCAAAACTGGAAAGATATTTTATGTAAAGATCTATTATTTGTTTGATACATTTAACACAAAGATATAATTTTTTTTTTTAAAAAAAAAATAGAAAGATAAATTGAGATACCACTCTGATGCTTTAGCTTTCCGCTTCTGATCACCTAAGAGGGAGACATTTGCAACTTCTGCTTGGTCCAAAGTTGTATAAACGGGAATATTAACTGGAATATTATCATCCAGATAAACAGTTGGATCATCAGCAATTAGAACAGGAATATTACTATCAGTTGTACCAGGAACTCTAGTTAAAGTTGGTTAGTATTTCCTCCATTCTCGACTTGGAACATTAGATCCCCACAAACTTAATTACTCATCTATTTAAAGCAAGATTACAAGCACTCCAAAATTTATCTTTCTCACCAATATGTTTTCCGATTGACAATTTGTTCTTCTCATTTGATAATCATCACCAGCATAAAACAATCCTTAGTAATACCAGGAATCGGTTGTTTGTTTTATTTGAACTTCTTTGGACCTAAAAAAAAAATCAAAAAAAAGTCAAAAAAAACAAAACTCAACTTTGAACTAAAACAACTTTGTTTTTTGACTTTTTTTTCACTCAACAAATAATTTAATCAAATTTGAAATTCAAGAAGTTGTATGATCTATTGATTCCTTTCTTTGTTAGCATTGTTCACTACTCTTACAGATGTTGCTGTGCCATTGCATTCATAGAAGAAATCTGATTTTGAAAAGAAAAAAAAAAAAAGAAAAAGAAAAAATGGCAGCTTTTGTCAGGTTTTGTGTTTTTGTGAATTTTTGGCATTTCCTTTCTTCTTTCTGCATAAAGCTTTATTCAATTAACAAAAAATCTTCAGATTTTGATTTGAATCATTTCAATGATTATTTGATTGATTGATTCGTTATTTTAACTTCTTTCTTTTTTCTTTTATAGATTCTTTTCAAAGGTCAGGAAAGCTCCAAATGCACTTCAACAAAAACTGGACAAGTTTTTTGAAAAGGAAATTGTTTTATATAATGACACTAGATCCAATTATCCATTATTACTTGGTGCAGCAACTATTAGTCAAGCAACTTTATGGTATATTCTTTTTCTCATTTTTCTATTTTCTAATTCAAAAAAAAATTAAAATATGATAAAAGAAATTATTCACATTTTTTTATTTTTTTTAAACAAAAATTATCAGGTTAGGTTTATGTTCATTAGCATGGAATGATATGAGAGTCTCAGAGTAAATGTTTTTTTTTTTTCTTTTTGCCATAAACTTTAGAAAGGAAATTAACAAATCAATAATTTCAGAGAAGCTCAAATAGCTCATGAAAAAAATCAAAATAATCAAACTCCTCAAACTTCAATCACACCAATAACAACAACACCAAAACCTGAAGAACCATTTTCCCCTGAGAAAATAGAAAAACCACCACTTGCTCCTGTTGGAACTCGTTTGGGAACAATTTTCTTATTAATAACTTGTGGAACACTTATGACAATATCAATTCAATATTATGCTTCAAGGTATTTTTTTTTTTTTTTTTGAAAAAAAAATTGAAGTATCAAGAAAAATGAGATTTAAAAAAATGAAATTATTAAAAGGGCTGTTCGACAAATGAAATTATTAAAAGGAGGAAAGGAAGTACTTATTCAAAGCTATGCCCTTATTCCTAAATGGAAAAATAGAGTTCTTCCAATTGGAGATCTTTCATGTAAAAAACAATTTGGAAGTGAAGGTTTGAGTTCATTTATTAATTTTTTTTTTTCCCTTCAAATATTATTAACATCGTGAATTTTGGAATTTCTAGAGGTCACAAGCAAGAAATTTTTCACTCTCAATGCAAAAGGTCATTACATGCCATATTTACTTGAACATGATAGTAAAATGGAAAACTTGGAAATCTTCCATTATCTCTTTATGAGAGGTTAAATCTGTTGATTTTCGTGATCTTTGTTAATTCTTTCTTATGGTCGTTCTCCTTTGACGCAAGTGTATGAAAAAAAAATTAGACAAATTGGAATCCAATAAATAAAATAAAATAAAATAAAGTTGTTGTTTTTTTATGAAAAAATTTAATTGAAATATTATACAGATTTATATTTGGAAAGAAGAACTTTTTTGTATTCTAAATAAAAAAAAAATAAAAAGAAAAAGAAAAGATTGTTAATGATTGAAAAGAATAATTGAAAAAAAGAAAGAAAGAAAGAAAAAAAGAAAAGGAAAAAAAAGAAAAAGAAAGGAAACCATCTTGATTTGCCCATAAGGAAGCAGCATAACCATTCAAAGGACTTTGATTATTGGGTTCTCCAAGTAAACTTTGAATTGATAATAATATTGTTTGTACATTATAAATTGCTGACCATTTGTCCTGAGATTTATTTTATTTTATTTTATTTTATTATTTTTGTTTTTTTTTTTATTGAATGAAAATGAAATGAAAAAAAGAAAAAAAACAAGAAAAGAAAAAGAAAAAAGAAATATTACCTTAAGAATATCAAGACAAATATTACCATTTTCATCAACATTAGGATGAAAACAAGGAGATTCAAAAGTGACAACAGGAGGAATATAAGGATAACCTTGAGGGAATTTAAGAATCAATTTATAACTTAATCCTTGATAAACTGATGTTGATGGTCCTGTTATTGTTGCTGCCCATCGAAATAAATTATCTCCATCTGGAAATGCTGATA
>Ga0209960_1002776_pt1 | contig 16544 bp, 16 predicted proteins | sample ThiBiot_500_plan_2_FD_183947 | JGI IMG/M metagenome (GOLD analysis project Ga0209960, IMG submission 183947) | Wastewater bioreactor microbial communities from Cape Town, South Africa - Thiocy_expt_500_plan (SPAdes) | ecosystem: Engineered > Bioreactor > Thiocyanate-remediating >...
TTTTTTTTAATTTTTTTTTTTTTTTTTTTTTTGTATTAAGTATTAATGTTTATCCTGGTTTGCTTCAATTTTTTTTTTTTATTAGTGACAGAAAGTCCATATCTTGAAGGACCAGTTAGAATTGAAAATCTTGAAGGATTTATTAGAAGACCATGTAAATTGGGTTACCAATCTCATTATACTTTAGGTTCATCTCTTTTTTCATCTTTTACTATTTTGCTTTTAGACTCTTTTTCTTTTCTTTAGTTTAGTTTCATTTCATTTTTTAAAAAAACTAAAATTATAGTGGACAAGAGAAAGCATGTAGATGCGTATCCAATCACAGGAAATATTGATGGAAATGTTGCAAACGAATTGGTTGTCTTTGAGAAAGCACAAGTCCTACCTCTCTTTGCTATTTATTTCAAATAACTTTAGGAAAAAAAAAAAAATCAACAAAATAATTTAAATAAGTATCATTATGATAATCATATTATTTCTCTTTGTTTGAGTCAAAGGATTTCATTTGATTTTGATTTGCTTGTCTTCAAAAAAAAAAAAAAAAATTCAACTCCTTATTTTTGAAGAGACAAAGCCCACCAACGAACTTTTTCAATAATCATTCTTATTTTCTGTTGGGTCAAAAAAGAGAAAGAAAGACTTCAATAATGAATTCAGAAATTGATTTAGAATGCTCGTTATGTAAGGACACATTTAGAGAACCAAAGACATTAGGATGCCTTCATTCTTTTTGTTTAGAATGTTTACAAATTTATGTTGAAAGGAATCATTCCAATGTGAAGTTAACTTGTCCTATTTGTAGAACACCTTTTCAACAACACCAATTAGAAAATCTTCCAACGAACTCATTTCTTCTTAATGCTTTACATGTTCAAGAATCAACAACAAGTTCAACTCCTCAACAAAAGAAATTTAAATTGATGTGTATAGATGAGGAAAATGAAGCAACGACTTATTGTTTGGATTGTGAAGATTTCTTTTGTGGAACATGTACAATTGCTCATAGATCTATGAGAATCTCAAAAAATCATAAACTTGTTCCAGTTGAAGAGTATGAAGCCCATTCAAGTTCAAACTCAGATTCTCAAATTTATTGTCAAACTCATGAACAAGAGGAAATTAAATTATTTTGTAATGATTGTAAATTACCAATTTGTTCATTATGTATTGAGAATCATCCATCTCATAAAATATCAACATTTTCAAATGTTATTGGAACTGAAAAACAATTACTCATTGATGCAGTTAAAAAGGTTATTTTTTTACTTTTACTTTTTTTTCTTTTTTTCTTTTTTTTCTTTTTTCTTCTTTTATTTGATTCATATTTCTTTAACTAAATAAAATAATAAATGAAAAAATAAATTAAAGGTAAAACCTCGAGAAAAAAAGTTAAAAAAAGGAATAAAAAAATGTGAAGAAGTTATTAAACAACTGGAAATAAATTCAACAACAACTCAAACTCAAATTAATGAACTTTTCAAAAAGATTAGAATTAAATTAGATGAAAAAGAACAAGAACTATTAGATCAATTAGCTGAAATTGAGAAATCTAAAAAGAAAGAATTACAACTTCAAAAAGAGGAATTAAATTTTGGAGTTGAAAGTATTATTGGATCTTGCGAAATGATTGAACGTTCACTTTCTTTATTAAGTCATAATGATAATGTGAGATTATTATCAATGAGAAATTTATATCATTCGAGATTGGATTATTTATTAAACAATCAATGGAGAATTGAACCACAATGTCATTCTTTAATTGAGTTTTCAATTTCTGAAAAAAATGAAAAGGCAATTTATTCAAGTATTTTAAATATTGGGGCTTTGGATTCAAATGAAATTTCAGCTGATAAATGTTTAATTTCAAGAGATGAAGATGTACCAATATTTAAAGATGACGAATTTAGTTTTGAAATAGTTAGTTATTCAAAAGAAGGGAAAGAAATGAAAAAAGGTGGAAATGGAAAAAGATTTAAAATTCAAATTGAAGGAGAAGTAAAAAATGTTAGAAATGAGAAGAATAAAAATCATGAATGGGAAATTAAAGATTTAAAGAATGGAAAATATGAAGTTAAAATGAAAATAAAAAATGAAGGAAAGCATTCAATCTTTGTTCAATATAATGGAGTTGATCTTCCCTTCTCACCTTTTCAAATTCAAGTATTTTTAATGAAATCAAGAAATTTTGCAGAATTAAATGGACCAAAATTAACATTTTGTTCAAAAGGAAATGAAGTTGGCCAACTTTCGAATCCATATGGAATAACAACCGATTCGAAAGGAAACATTCTTGTTTGTGATACTGATAATCATCGAGTTCAAATATTTAGTCCAAAGGGAAATTTTATTTCACTATTTGGATCAAATGGAAATGGAAATGGTCAATTTAACTTCCCTTATGGAATTACCATAAATTCAAAAGGAAATATTCTTGTTTCTGATTTCAAAAACCATCGTATTCAAATATTTGATTCCAAAGGAGTTTTCATTTCAACTTTTGGTTCAAAAGGAAATGAAAATGGTCAATTTTTTAATCCTTATGGAATTTGTGTTGATAAAAACGATAATGTTTATGTTTGTGATCATTACAATGATAGAATTCAAATATTTGGACCAACAGGAGAGTTCATCACAAACTTTGGAAGTCCAGGAAATAGAGATGGTCTTTTTAGTAATCCTTGTGGAATAGCAATTAATTCAAAAGGAAATATCATTGTTAGTGATTTTAGAAATTATCGAATTCAAATCTTTAGTTTAGAAGGTAAATTTATTTCATCACTTGGATCTCAAGGAAATGGAATTGGTCAATTTAGTTCTCCCTATGGACTTTGTATTGATTCCAATGATAATATTCTAGTTTGTGATCACAATAGCAATCGAATTCAAATCTTTGAATTCCAAAATGGATTCCATGTTACACAATTCCCTGTAAATCAACCAACTTCGATAAGAATTGATCCCAAAACTCAAGATATTATTGTTTGTGGATTAGGAAATACAATTTCAATTTATTGATAAAACTAAAGACAAGAGATGATCAAAGAGAGTTGAAAGTTGAAGAGAAGCAAAGCCACCAATTAGAAGAAACAAGAAGAAACAAGAACAAACGAGAACAATCAACAACAAAAAAGTGCAACTTGGCAATAAATTATTTATAAAAAAAAAAAACTTGGCTTAGAACAGTATAAATAACTTGGTTCTTATTCTTCAAATTTTAAAATAAAAGAGAATAATATCATTCAATAGACTTTGTGTATAACAAACCCTAATTAATTAACTAACGACTTCAAACTTTATTCAAAAGTAACACTCAGTTTTTAAAAAACCTAAAAGGTGAGGAAACAAAACTTTTCTTATTTTCCTTTGATTTTTCTTTGATTTTTTTAAATTTTATTTCAAATTTTTTTCAATCGTTACCAGAAGTGAAATAATTTTTGAATTTCGAATTGAACAATTAAATGTAACTTTACTTTGGAATCATTTCATCAAAAAAATGAAAGAAGAAAGAAGAAAGAAGAAAAAGGAAAAAAAAAAAAACGGGATTTTAAGAATGGCTGAAAAGCAATTAATTGCCAAGTCCCAAAAACAAAAAAAAAATCAAAAAAAATCAAAAAAATCAAAAAAAAATCATTCAAACCTCACGTTAAATCAAATAAGAATTATTCATCAAAAGAATTATCAACTCTGATTCATTTCTTTCTTATTATTCTTTTATTGAATGATTATGAAAAACAAATTCTTGAAAGTGAATTTTTTGATGATAAAAATTTTTTGATGTTTTTAAGTTTTTCTGTATCTTTGCTTCATTTATTTTTTTTTGACAAAGCTATTTTTTCTCAATTCATTCATTCATTTTATACATTCATTTCTTATTGTTCCTTTCTCTTCATTCTTCTAATTCTTCTTTGTAATTCCTCAATTCTTTTTATTTGTGTTATTTGACAGTTTTTGACGAACGAATTTTTTTCTTTTCTTTTAGGCATTTTTTTACTTGGTAACTTTGCAACAAAATGGTTGTTATCAAAGCAAGTTTTGGAGGTGATTTGAAAAGATTTGAGCTTGATGAGAAGAGTCTTTCATGGAACACTTTGAAAGAAGAGGTTTGTTTTATTAATATTTTTTGAATTTTTTTTTCAAAAAAATAATGAATAATTTTTTTTTCCTCTACTCTTCTGAATATTAGTTAAGAAGAAGATTTGAATTAGAACCAACATGTCAATTTTTTGTGAAATATCATGACGCTGAAGGAGATTTAATTACTCTCTCTTGTGATACTGAACTTCGTGAATCTTTATCTAGTATTGAAACCAAAAATGGAAAATCTGTTCTCAGACTTGAATTTACTGTTTCAACCACCATTCTTTCATCTGAAGAACAAGCCCTTGTAAAAGAAGAAGAAGAAGAAGAGAAGATTGAACAAGTTATTGAAGAACCTAAACAAATAGAAGAAGAAATTAAAAAGGAAGAAGAAGAAAAAGAAATTGAACAAAATGAAAAGGAAGGAGAAGAAAAAGTTGAAGAAAATGAAGAACAAAGAATTATTGAAGAATTAGAAAAACAAAGAGAAGAAGAACAAAAAAGAATTGAAAAAGAATTTCAACAAAAAATTGAAGCAGAGAAAAGAAAATTTGCAGAAGAACAAAAGAGAAAACTTGAAGAGGAAGAACAAAGAAAGAAAGTTGAAGAAGAGCGTCAAAAGATGGAACAAGAAAAGAAAAGAATTGAAGAATTACAAAAGGAATTGGAAGAAAAAGAAAGAAAATTAGAAGAAGAAAAAAGAAGAGCTGAAGAAAGAAATAAACTTGAAGAAGAAGAGGAAAAAAGGAAAAGACTTCAAGAACAAGAGAAAGCTTTAGAAGAAGAAAAAAGAAGAATTGAAGAGCAAAAAAGAAAAGAACAAGAAAATCAAAAAGTTTTAGCAAACAAAAAAGTTCATTCAGGAGTCGTTTGTAATAACTGTAAAACACAAATCACTGGAATTCGATATAAATGTGGAAACTGTTCAGATTTTGACTTTTGTGAATCTTGTGAAGGACAAGATCTTCATAATCCAAACCATGTATTTATTAAAATCAAGACCCCTCTTTCATGTACCATTTCTTCTCAATGTCGTCGCGCCCTCCTTCCTAATCTTTATCCTTTGGAAAATTTTGAATCAAATACTCAATCAACTAATCAACCAAGTGTTATAACTTTAAGACAACTCTCAACTCCAACTCTATCATTATCAACTGCTTCCTCTTCTTCCTCTTCTTCGACTTCCTCCTCCCCTTCAACTTCAACTAATCCTAATACAATCATCAGACCAATGACTCAACAAGTATTTTTTGAAGCCCAATTTGTTCGTGATGTTAACTTTCCAGATGGAACCATTGTTACAGGAGGAAAAATAGTTAATAAGAAATGGAGAATGAAAAACTCTGGATCACAAACTTGGCCAACTGGTACTAAATTAGTTTATGTTGGTGGAGATGAAACAAAAGGAACCAAATCAGTCCCTGTTCCTTCAATTAAACCAAATGAAGAGGTTGATATTACTATCCCAATCATGGTTCCAAAAAAACTTGGTCGCTTTTTGACGTATTTTTTTTTCTTCTTTTCTTTTCTTTTCTTTCTCAATTTTTTATTTTTATAAACCATTTATTTAAACTTTTTTTTTTAAAAAAAAACTTTAGACTTTGGAGACTTCAATCAAGTGCTGGAGAAAATTTTGGTCATCGTATTTGGTGTGATCTTGTCGTTGCTGAAGAAGAACCAGAAACCCTTGTCATCCCAGAAGATTCAATTAATATGATTCCCTATAATGGAAGTATCACCCCACCTCAACTCGTTAGCTCAACTGAAATGGATTTCTCTCAACAAATGAGTGAGCTTGTTGTAATGGGTTTTAATGATCGAACTCGTAACTTAAGACTTTTAACAAAACATCAAGGAGATTTACAAGAGACTATTAATGAACTTTGTTCTGAATAAAAAGTAATTTATTACTCGAAAACACCCCTTTTTATTTTTGCATTCGTCCTTTTTTTTATTTTCTTCTTTTTTTTATTTTCTTCTTTTTTTTTTTTTTCACCTTCGAACTCTTGTTAAATGTTTTTGTTTTTGTTACTGTTTTGCACATTAATATCAGGACAAAATGGACCAGCAACAAAATGTAAGTCTCAGTTTTCATGAAAAAAAGCAATTTCATTTATTTTCCAAAAAAAAAAAAATGAACAACAGATGATTTTGTTCACCTTGGGTGCTACAAAACCCCTTCAACCTTTTCTTTTAATGCAATGAGCGCAAGTGGTGTGATTGCAAAAACTGATTCAATGAGTTGGTCTTTATGTGCAAGAAATTGTCAATTTCAAAGTAAGTCATGAAGAAAACTGTTATGACAAAATCAAATTAAAAAATCATAGATTATCAATATGCAGCTGTGAGAACCACACAATGCTTTTGTTCAAATACAATAAGTTCTGCTGACAAAGTCAATGATTCTTTATGTTCAACAAATTGTGCTGGAGATTCATCTGAAAAGTGTGGATATAGCAAGAGTGGAACCAATTATCAAAATATCTTTGATTTGAGCACTGTTGTTGGTACTATTTGTCCTTCAAATGTGTTTGCTGAGCTAGGATCTCTCTGTTGTCCTGAAAAAGCAAGTTTTAGACTCCTTGACCAAAATTTTTTTGATTTGATCGTATTTCTTTCTTTTTTCTTCTTCCTCTTCAAAAATTTTTTAACTTCTCCCTAGGATTATCTTTTTCCAGACATCAAGTTCAACTTGTATCCAACTGAAAATGGTCAATTGACTCAAACTCAATTAGATATCAGAGCAGCATATCTAAATTCTCAAATTTCTCCTAATATTTGGTTTATGACTGAAGGAAGTATCAATATCAGTATTGTTGGGGATGGCGGTATTTTTAGGAACCAAATGGGTTATTTTCTTATCGACCCAAACACTCAACTCCCAATTAATGGTTCTTACAAAGGTTCCCTTTTCACACTTCTACTTTAAAAACAAATAAATAAATTTTTAGATGTATTTGGTGATACAAGTTGGGATGGTAATTTGGAATGGAAGGATCCAAACGATTTAAAATATAGAAGCTGTATTCCAAGATTAGGTTTAACGGCAGCAATTGGACCATTCCCAGCAGGAACTGGTGTTGGATTCTTTTTGCATGCTAATGGAGCTGGCATTGGTTATATTTCTAGTACATGCAGAAGTAGTACTGAATTGAAAAATTGTTTAATTCAAAATGGAGGGCGCAATTATGATTGTTACAGAAACAATAATTGTTCAATTGATCCTTCTCAAGGTTCATCAGGGTATTTTTTTTTTCTTCGGTTAACTTTGCTCAAAAATATTTAAGTAATGATTGGAAATAAAAAAAATTAGCTATAGCTATACTTGGACAACAATCGATTCTGTAAATTTGTATGTTAATAATCCAAATCGTCGTCATGCAGCAATCATTGAAACAAGTTATGGGATTATTCTTGGTTTTGAGGATGTGCTTGATCTTGGTGATCAAAACTATAATGATGGTTCCTTTTTTTAGAGAAAAAAAATTTTTTTTGAAAACCAATTTCTACAACAATCAACGTCAAAAATAGGGCTATTTTTATTATCAATTAGGTATTTCTTTAATTTTTTTTGTTATCATTCATTTCCTTTTCTTTGATTTCTTTTCTTCACAAATCAATAAAAAATAAAGTGGAGAATATTATGGAAATTTCCCGAATCTTTGTGAACCGAGTTGTAATGAATTAAATGGAAAATGTGATTATAGTACTGGTACTTGTATATGTAATTCAGTCCCTGGAATAATTCAATCTCCAACTTGTGATTGTACAATTTTTCTTTATTTCATTTTCTCTTTACATTGTTCACGTTGGAAACCAACAAATTGATTAATTAATATTCAGGTCAAGAAGCATGCGCAAATTGTTCATCAGGAGGTAATTGTAAATGTTCAACAAAACAATGTATTTGTAAAGACGGATTTATTGATAGTCCTGCAGGAAATGATTGTGCTTGTACTTTTTTTTTTCCTCGATTCCTCTTTTCAAAAATCTTAATTCTAAAGGTTCGACTATTCCTGGAACTTGTTCTGGCTCAAATACAATTTTCAATTGTGGAGCATGTACTTGCAATAATGGATTTTCTCTTCCTACTCCAGGTTTCTTTCTTCCCCTTCTTCCATTTGAAAAAAATAAACTTTGTGAATCAATTAGGAGGGATATATACAGGGACTTATTTATATAATTTTGGATTATCTACAACACCATCAATCAATGGATACGTTATTGCAACAGGTGCAGTTATTAATGGCACTTCTTTTGGTACTTTTGGTTGGGATACTGATCATGCGTCGCAAGTTGTTCAATAGTGAGTTTTTCTTTTTGGTACTATTATTTTGAATTTCTCACTCAAAAAAATTAGTGCTTTGGATGGACAACCAAATAATTCAATAATTAAAATGAAAAAGAAAGCTAAATGGACAGTTTATTTGCAGCCAAATTGGAGTTATGATGTCAGTGTTACAATGGGTTCTCAAGAAGATTCAACATATAATTTAAACGTGATTGGTTCAAGTTCTTACATTCTTGCAAGGTTTTTCTTTCTTCTCTTTCTTTTCTTCTTTTCTTTATTTTTTCCTTTACTTTTTTCTCTTTCTTTCTTTCTTTCCAAAATATTCCTCCCTCTTTCTAAAGAACTAACAGATCTAATTATTGACTTTTCTTCTTGAAAACAGCAACCTTATCCTTATTGCTAATCAATATGTTGAAAAAACCCAAAGATTAAAAACAGGAAATGATGGAAAAATTACACTTCAGGAGGTTTTTTTTTTCTTTTTTTCTGAGACCTATCTTTTAAAGAAATCCAAAATAAACAAATGATCTCCTGTAGAGAGACATTGCAGATTCAGCAACGAGATTGATCTCTGTCAAAATATCAGCTGCTCCATGTTCTTGTAAATTTAATTTTTTTTTTTTTTTTTGAAAAAAAAAAAATTTGCAAGATACCAAAATTTGAAAATAATCGGATTAGGTCTTTCGTGCCCATTTGGAGGTTGTGGCCCAGGTGAATGTAGTTGTTATACTGGTCAATGTGAATGCCCAGATTTTTTTACAGGTGCAAACTGTGAGCAGTGCATTCCTGGTTATTATGGAACGAATTGTCAGTGTGAGTTTTTTTTTTTTTTTTTTTTTTTCTCATTGCCTTCAAAGGTCCTTATAACTCTTTTTCTTTCTTTTTGAAAAAGCATGTCCTGATTGTGGTCAAGGAACATGCCACGATGAAATTACCGGAGATGGTAAGTGCACTTGTGATGTGGGATGGACAAGTGCTGATGGAAATAATTGCAATATATGTGTCCCAGGTTATTTTAGGAATGGAATAGAATGTTCTCCATGTCCTGAAAACTCTTATTCGATAAATGAAACGTGCCTTTTTTGTCCTGAAAATTCAACAAGTGAACCAATGAGTTTCTCAATCCTTGATTGTAAATGTGATTCTTTCAATTACTACCCTGATTTTGAAAGTTCTACTTGTCTTCCTTGTCCTCTTAGCTATTTATTAAATGGCGAATTAAATGTTTGTCAAAGTAATTCTTCTTTCTTTTTCTTTCTTTTTCCTTAAGTTTAATAAATTAAGAGATCAAGTGCCCAATATTATTATTGAATGGAAGTGAATATTTATCAGTTGAAATCAATGAAAAATCATACTCAAATTGTTCATCGAACTATTATGTATTTCAAAGTGATTCACCTTATTCTCCAATTCCAAACATGCAAGGAGAGGCAATTTGTTTATTAAATAATGATAATATCACAGCATCTTGGAATACCACTCATCCATGTGAACCATCATGTTTAGTTCGAGAGGGAAGATGCAACAATAAACAAATTTGTGGAACACCAATCGGAGAAGCAATTGAAAGATGTATTTGTGCTGGCTATATTGGGAAATATTGTGAAAGTATTGATCCTCAAGGTTTTTTTTATTTTTGGTGTTCATCACCTTTTTTTTTTTGAAACATTTAATCACAACTTGGTTTTTCTTTGAAAGGATGTGAAACATTAAACTGTGCCAATAGTGGTGTGTGCATTAATAAAACAGAGACTGAGGCAGCATATTGTGACTGTTCTGGGATTGGATATAATGGAAATTTTTGTGAAAATGATATTAATGAATGTTTAACAAATAATGGAGGATGTGATATGAATGCTATTTGTTCGAATACTCAAGGAAATTTTTCATGTAAATGTAAAGAAGGTTATTCAGGCGATGGATTTAACTGTGTTGGTAATTTTGATTTTGATTTTTTTTTTCAACTTTTAATATTAAAGAAAGATTAAATTTAAAAAAAAACAATGGAAACTAGATATCAACGAATGTTTATTGGGTACTGATAATTGTCATTCTCAGGCAAATTGTCTAAATATAATTGGAAGTTTTAATTGTACTTGCAAGGTAGGATATCAAGGAGGAGGAGTTAACTGTTATGGTTTGTTTTGATTTTTTTTTTGAAAATCTACAATTCATTAATATTGCATCTGAAAGAATGGAAAAATAGATGTTGATGAATGTTTGGAGAATAATGGAGGGTGTAATGAGCAAGCAAATTGTAAAAATATTCTCGGAAGTTTTATGTGTACTTGCAAAGAAGGATATTCTGGAGATGGTTTTACTTGTGATCTGACACCTACATTTTCAAATGAAAAAAGTGAAAGTAATCAAAGAGTTGGAATTGGGCTTGGTGTCACTTTTGGTTTATTAGCTTTAATTATCCTTGTTTTATTGATTCTTTTCTTTTTGAGAAGAAAAGTAAGTTTCTTCTTTATTTTCATGGAATAAAATCAATAAAAAATAAAAATAGAAACAAAAAGAAAGAAAAAATGAGGAGTTAAAGAATGATTCTCGTAGAGAATTGAATCTTGAGAATATTTCATTAACTCAAAATACTACCTTTCTTGGTACTTTTAATTAATTTATTTCTATTGTCTCATAAAACAAAAAATAATAGTTGGAGATAAAACATTGATGAATACAAAATTTGAATTATCAATGCCAGGATTTATGAATATTGATTTTGTGAATCAAATTAGAAAAGAAAAACAAATTGGAGGCGGTGGAACTGCTATCATTTATAAAGGCACAATCTTGGATCCAGAATTGATAGAGGTTTTTCTTTCTTTTTTCTTTTCTTCTTTTTTCTTTGTTTCTTTTCTTTTCTTTTCTTTTCTTTTATTTTTCTTTTTCAAATAATAATAATTCAAAAATAAAATCTATAAAAAGAAATTTGAATTCAAAGAAATTGCAATCAAACACATCATTGAAGATCAAAGACTTTCAATAGAAGATAATCAATTAAAATTTGAACAAGAGATATCAATTATTTGGGGAGTTTCATCTCATCCAAATGTTCTTACTTTGGTTGGTTATTCTGAAAATCCTCGTTGTATTATTACGAAAGTATCTTTTCATTTTTTTTCTTTTTTTCTTTCTTTTTTTTTTTTTTTTTTTTTTTTTTTTTTTTTTTTTTTTTTTTTTTTTTCTTTTTTTTTTTCTTTTTTTTTGATTCGCAAATGTATTTTCTATTACGAAATAAATAAATAAATAAATAATTAGTTGTATGATCAAGATTTGTATCAATATATTAAAAACACAACAACAAGTATTCCAAGTGAAATAATTTTAAAATGGGCAAAAGATATTTCATCAGGAATGAATATGGTTCATTCAAATGGAATTGTTCATAGAGATCTCAAAACGTAATCTTTCCTTTTCATTTTCATGGATTTATTTAATCATGAAAAAAAAAAATTCAGATCAAACATTTTATTAGAAATACAAAATAACAAAATGAATGCAATTATTTGTGATTTTGGATTGGCAAGAATTAGTTCTGAAGCAAATGTTCTTATTTTCTTTCTTTATTTTCATTCATTTCTTTCTTTTTCTTTTCTTTATATTCAAATAATTTTTTAAAAAAATAAACAATAGGTAATAAATCAAAAGATAATCAATGTGAAAGGATTTTCCCCACGATATACAGCCCCAGAAGTATTTGGAAGAATGATGTCAAACTCAACAATAATTCCAATTGAAGATGAAATGAAAGGTGATGTTTATTCTTATTCTCTTATTCTTTGGGAAGTGATGACAAGAAAGATTCCTTGGGGACATTGTATTTTTTCTTTTTCTTCCTTTTTTTTGATTCAAATAATTAAAATCCATAAATAAAATAAAATGTAGTGAAAGAAACATCAGAAATTGATTTTCAAATTCGATCAGGAAAAAGAGAAGAAATTCCAGATAGTAAAGGAGATCCAATTTTATTGATGCTTTCAACCGTGATTGAATTAAGTTGGAAACAAATACCAAGTGAAAGACCCACTTTCAAACAAATTGATCAAAAATTATCAACAGAAATTGAATCAAATAGCCATTCAATTTTTTCCTCGAAACAGCACAATCAATAAAGATCAGAAAAAATATTGATATGTTGTCTTTTTTTCTTTCAGGCTTGTGGTTGGAAGTTTTTTACGAAACAGAGAATCAAGTTGAATCAACAAGAGGATTTCAAAAGTTTTGTTCCCTTCTCTTTTGATTTTTATTTTTATTTTTCTTATTTTTTTCAAAAAAAAAAAATTGAAGAATTCTTTCTTGACCACTACTGATAAGGTGGTCGAATTTGCTGAAAATTGGAAATTGATTTGCTGAATCTTGTTCATTTTTTTTGGACAGAAATTGACGAACCTAGTGCCTCAGCTATTTAAAATAAATCAGGTTGAACACCAATCAATAAATATAAAGATTGAAAATTCAGATAAAATCCCAACCCATTTTAGCTTCATTTCTATCATCTCTTGCATCAGCTTCTGATTTCTCTCTCTCTGTTGTTTGATATCCATGTTCTCTAATAATCCTCTCTGTTAAAAACTCACCATTTTGGAGTTGGGTTCGATACTGGTAGATATCTTGATTATCAATCTTTTTTTTTTTTTTAAAAAAATCCAGTAATTGAAATAAGAATAAATGAATAAAGAGAAATCAAACTAAAATTAAATATAAACTTACTTGAAGATTTGTATTATTTTCAGCTTCTACAATTCGAATATCTGAAGATCCACAAGTATAAATTGCATACTCTAGATTTGATTTTTCATCATTGCTCTTCTCCTTCTCCTCTTCTATTTCTTTCTTTCTATCGAATTCAACTAAGCAATCTTCAATATAGATATTTTTTTAATGAGTTAATACCGAATAATTGAGGTTTTCAAAGGAAAAAGATGATTTAGTTGACGTATCAAAAATAAAAGTATAAAAAGGGCGAAAAAAAGAAAAATATGTCCTTCTTCTCTTTCAATAAAACAAACAATCAAGGTATTCTTCTCAATACATGAACTCTTTCTTGAAATATTCTATCATTTTTAATTCAACAAAAAAAATCAATTTTTAGCTCTCTTAAAAAAATTTTTGGAATAACAAAAAAACTTTGATATAAATGCCTCTCCAACCAACTGAAAAATATGAAATGGTATTCATTAATTAATTCTTGATATTTTTGTTCTTGAATTTGAGTTTTGATATCTTTTCTCTTACTTTTTTCTCTATTTAGGTCAATCAAAAAGGTTTGGATCTCTCGTTAGATGACCATAAGATCTCACAGTTATTCTATTTTCAAAATTGTGAGGATGGACAAGTTATACTTTGTAAAAAGGGAGGGAAGTTCATTCTTGGTATTTTTCTTTATTCCTTCAATCGTCTATTTCAATCGTTCATTTTTCAATATTTTTTTTTTCAAATAATAGAAAATTGTAAGAATATGACATTTATTATCAAGGCACCTCTTATGACCGGAACATGTGAACTTATTAACTGTGAAAGAATCAACTTTGTGATTCATTATACTATTCAAACAATGACTCTTGACTTTTGTAAAAGTAAATTTTTTTTTCTTGATTTCTTTTGTTTTTATTTTTTAAAAATTTTATTAAATGAATAGATACCATGATTACAATGAATCGAAATGAAGAATTTGAAGAAGAAAAAACTAAAACTGCTCATGAACGATCAAATTTCGAATTTGCTATTTATACTTGTGGTACAACTTCAACATCTGTTTCTGAAAATCAAATTTCTCAAAATGTATCTCAATTTTTTTACTTTCTTTCTTTTCTTTCTTCTTTCTGAAAAAAAAATTCTTCTGAAATAAAAAGATTGAAGAGCCAAGTGATCTCGAAGCACAATATATTACTAGATTCTTCGATGGAAAATTTGTAACAGAACAAATTATCAGAGAAAATGGATATCAAATAACAAGAAGAGAAAGAGATGTTGCTGAAGCAAGAGCTGATAGAGACTCAATTAAAATGGGTAATTTAAAATTTAAAAATCTCTTTAACATCTTTGAACCCTTAATTAATTAAAATTTTTTTTTCTTTTTTTTTTCTGTTCTTCATAGCCCAAGCTTTGAAATCATCTGTCAAAATTTCCAAAGCTGAGAAAAAAGTCCCTGAAAACCAAGGAAAGCTTCTTGGAGAAACTCAACAAACAATTAATTCACCAAAGAGCTTTTTTTCTGGAATAACAACTTTTTCTCAAGCATCTCTGAAGCCAACAACAACAATTGTAAAAGGAGGAATTGCAGTTCAAGTCGAAGATAGATCAAAGGATGAAGAAAAGAAGAAACTTGAAGAAGAAATCAAAGAGTTTTTTGAAGAACCTGAAGAAATTCTTGCTAAGGTTTTTTTTTTTTCAAATTTTTCTTTCAAATTTATTAAATTATAGATTCAAATAAATAATTTAATCAAATTTATAGGTCAAAATTCTTGCGAAAATGATTCTTGAATCTGAATCAACTGTTGTATATACAGGAGCTGGTGTTTCTGCATCAACTGGAATTTCTACTTATAGAGGTCTCAAACCTATTTTTCTTTTTTTCTTCTTTCTTATTTTTTTTTTTTTTTCTCAATAATTTTTTATTTTATATTTTAGGACCCAATGGACTTTGGACTCGAAGAGATCAAGGTCTTCCTCCCCCTTCTTCAACTCCCTTTGAAAAAGCAATCCCAACAGTAATTTTTTTTTATTTATCTCTTTTTTTTAAAGACTAACATTAATTTTTTTTTCTTAATGAAGACTTGTCATATGTCTCTTGTAACTTTACTTCGTGAAAAGAAAATTTCTCATGTTGTATCTACCAATGTTGATGGACTTCATCGTAGATCTGGGCTTTCAGAAAGTGAACTTTCAGAACTTCATGGAAATTGTTATAAAGAGAATTGTAAGAAATGTAACAAAGAATATTTAAGGGATAAAGATACAACTCCAAATGGAACAAGAAGAGATCATTTAACAGGAAGAAATTGCGAATGTGGAGGTCCATTAGGTTTTCTTTATTTTTTTTTCATTCAAATTTATTTTTTGACAATTGAAAATAATATATTAGTTGATAACATTGTCAATTTTGGGGAAAGTCTTCCAGAACACGAATTCAATAAAGCCATTTCATATAGTAAAGATGCTACTCTCGCTCTTGTACTTGGCACTTCAATGAAAGTATCACCAGCTTGTAATTTACCTGAAGCAGTTTATAAGAAACCAAATGGAAAGTTAGTGATTGTAAATCTTCAACGTACTCCTTGTAAGTTTTTTTTATGATTTTTCTTTTTTTGTGAAAAAAATCAATCAATCTTTGTTAACATAATTAAAAATGATATTAGATGACAAATATGCACATCTTCGAATTTTTGGTGAAAGTGATATGGTCATGGCGATGCTTATGGAAGAACTAAACATCAAAATTCTTGAGTACAAACAATAGTTACTTTTTTTTTAATTGAATTCTTCTTGTTATGATTTTGTTGTATTAATTTTTTTTGTTCAAATAAATAAATAAATAAATTGAAAATTATTGTTAATTCCTTCAATACTTTTTTATACGTTCAAACTATTAGAAGAGGAAGTGATTCGCAATTTGAGATTGATGAAAACGAGTTCATAATCTGAAATTGTTATCAAAAAAATCAAGTTTGAAGCTATCGACCTACTCAATTGATTCAAACAAAATTTAATTTCAAGTTATTGATTACGACAAGTTTTCAAGTAATACTCTCTTGCTTCAAGTGTTACTTTTAACGACTGCATTCATTCAAGTAATCCTGTTTTGATTGATTGAAATAACACTGTTTTCAAGTCGTTATTGAAGAGTATTCATTGAATTCCTGTGTTGATTGAACTGTGATACTATTTCAAATCATACAGTGTTGATTGATTGAAATCATACTCTTTTCAAGTAAGGAATACAATGTGTTGATTGAAAGTATACTGTGTTTGATTGAAGCACTGGATTCATTTAATTACTGTGTTTGATTGTTGAAAAGTATCCATTACGACTATTTGAACTAATACTGTGGAATACAGTGTGTTGATTGAAGTCGAATAGATAGGGAAGGGAAATCAGCTGTGTTGAAAGGAAAACCCACTCCTCATAAGAAAAAAGGAGATAGAGAAAAAAAAAAAAAAAAAAAAGGAAATT
>Ga0209960_1002777_pt1 | contig 16540 bp, 14 predicted proteins | sample ThiBiot_500_plan_2_FD_183947 | JGI IMG/M metagenome (GOLD analysis project Ga0209960, IMG submission 183947) | Wastewater bioreactor microbial communities from Cape Town, South Africa - Thiocy_expt_500_plan (SPAdes) | ecosystem: Engineered > Bioreactor > Thiocyanate-remediating >...
GATAAAGGTGTGTTTGTTAGATATGGTCAACCATCAAGACACAGACAACAAGCATTAGTTGAAAGAGTAAATCAGATATTAGGGAAATCTTTGTATATGAGAATGGTTGGTCAAGAAATGTTAACTGGTGAGAAAGAAACAAGATGGATAAAAGATTTACCTGTTATGACTAAAGCTATTAATACTGAAAGAGCTAAGAGAGTGAAGAAAGAAGTTGTTGATCCTGTTTGTGCTGGTGATAGTTGCAATTTATTAACTAAAGGAACTAAAGTAAGAGTCCAATTAGATGAACCTATTGATTTGTTAACTGGAGAGAAATTACATGGTCATTTTAGAAGTACTGATATTAGATGGAATCCTAAAATTAGGGAGATTAAAGAAATATTGATTAGACCAGGTCAACCACCAATGTATTTACTTGATGGGAGAATTGGGAAAAGAGAAATTACTCCTATTGCTTATACTAAAAATCAATTACAAGTTGTATCGGAGAATGAGAGAGCTCCTAATCCAAAAGTTATTAGAGGAAAACCTAAAACATATATTGTTGAGAAAATTGTTGGTAAGAAGAAAGAGAAAAATAGAATATATTTGAAAGTTAGATGGTTAGGATATGGTGAAAAAGATGATACTTGGGAATTGAGAAGTGAATTGATGAAAGATGTTCCTGATATAGTTAAAGAGTATGAGAAATAATTAATTCTTTTAGAAAAAATTAATTATTTTAATAAATTAACTACCTTTGAAATTTCATCTTCACTTTCATAGTCAGAATCTACTATGATTACTTTCTTTTGTTTTCTTTTTTCATAATTGTTCAAAAAATCATCTACTCTTTTGTAAAAATTTTTCCTTTCTTTTAAATCTTCATAATACATTTCCTTTAATTCTTCGTATTCAATTCTTTTACTTGTCTTTTGTTCAATACCATCAAATTCACCAATCCAATCTTTTTCACTAAATACTCTAAGTAAATCTTTGTAATGTATTCTAACAATTCTTCTATTTTTTGATTCATTTTTAATTTCGAATCCTAAGTCTTCAATAAATCTTCCTACCTTTTGATTTGATAATGTTTGATTAATTTTGTTTTCTGAACAATATCTTTTAAATCCATCATAGAATTCAGGGAATGGTTCTTCAATTGAGATTCTTTGAGTTAAGAAATATTTTAAGTACTTTGCAACTGGATGTAAATTTTCAATTATCATTTCTTTTTTTGCTTCTGTTCTAGGAATTAATTTTTCTTGAAAGTTAGGATCTCCATGTTCTTTACAATACCAATAAAATGCTTCTTGAACTTTTTCATCATCTACGATTTTAATTAATTCATCAAAATAGTCATCATTTCCAACCATTTCTTTTGAAATGTCTCCTACTAAATTTCTTCTATCATCTACATCTAATTTTAATGCATTATTATTTGAGATAACTATAACTGATACAATGTTTTCTGTTTCATATTCATCTTTATGTTTTGTTTTAATGTTAATTGTTTTTCCTGTAACTATGTTTTTTAATGAATTGGATAAACTCATCCATGATGTAGCAGTAGAGCAAGGCATTTCTTCTAATACTAATAAAATTTTTGAAGCAATTTGAGAATTGAATTTTCCTAATATGACATCAGGGTCTGAAGTAATATGAACAGCATTCATCCCTAAAACACTTTGAATAAATTCTGTAACTATACTTTTTCCTGTACCTTGATTTCCTTTTAAATAAATACAAGTTTTCATTTTAATTCCACAGAACACATTACAAATCCATTGTTTAATATAATTATATTGAGCTTCTTTTCTTGAAGCCCATACAATAAAAATATGATTCCAAATTGCTTCTACTTTCTTTTTTGTTTCCTTATCAAATGAACTGTATTTTTTCTTTTCTGTGAATCTATATCCTTCAAAGATGTTGATATATTGTTGTTTATCCTTTATATAGATCTTCTTTTTATGAGCATCGATATTTTGACGATAAACTGTTGAATGATCTATGAAGAACCACTTTTGAATGTCAAAGTCTCCATTCTTGAATCTTTTAATGAAAAGATTTTTTGCGTCTGCGTCTTTCAAGTGTTCGGTTTTCCTTTCTGATGGAACCCAAGAGAGAACTCCGGGTGGATTAGAGACTCTAGCAAAATAATCAAGAACATATTCTTTTGCTTTTTCTATTTTTCCTTTTGAGATTAAGTTTCTAAGAGTATCAACTGAATAAGCGTCTTTTCTTTCTCCAAACATTTCAACTATATAAATTACTATATATTTTATTTTTTTATATCAATTTTTTGAAAAAAAAAGAAGCAAAAGTGTTTCCTGAGAAAGAAGGACTTGTTTTGTTTTAGAAGTACTTCATTTGTTTTGGTTTTTTTGCCTTCTTCTCATTGGATTAGTGATCAGTTAATCCAATAGGAAACTTTTAAGTAAATCAAAGTCGAGTTTAATCGGTTCTTCTTGATTTAGACAGATAACAAAGGAGAATTGTTGGCCAGACATTAGACTCTTTTGTTTTATTTTCTGTTTTCTTTTCGAACCGTATATGTATGAGTTTTTGAAGGCGTTCCTTTTTTTATGGGACGAAGAAGACTTACTACACCTATGACGACGAACTACACCTACGATGACTACTACCTACCTATGATGACTATTACCCTACTGTTTCGTTAGAAACCCTAGTTATTTTCCCTTGTTACCTTTCATTAAAAGGGAAAAAAACTCAAAATGATTTTTAAACTTTTTTTTTTTTTCACGAAATTTAACCTATTAATTTATAATTATTTAACCTTTTAAAAGGTTATATATATATATAACTTATATTACTTAGTATAATTACTAGTTATATAGGGCCGAAAGGCCCAAGTATAATTACATGTTATATGTTGTATAATTTCATATATATGTCTATTTAATTGCTACTAAGGGTTTCTCGTCTCCGTCGGTGTCATCGGGGGGGGGATCTCTTGGTAGCAATGGACTTTCAGGGACAATCCCAACTGAATTTGGAGGTTTAACAAAATTACAAATTTTGTAAGTATCATAATTCATTTGATTTTCAATTTTCATACAATTTTCAACTCAATGAATAGATATCTGTATTCAAATCAATTTTCAGGAGCAATTCCAACACAACTTGGAAATTTAACAAATTTACAATATCTGTAAAAGTTCACAATTCATTATTTCGATTTCAAATTTCATAAATTGTTGAAAATAATAGATATCTGTATTCAAATCAATTTTCCGGAACTATCCCAACCCAACTTGGAAACATGATAAATTTAAATCAAATGTAAGATTGACAATCTTTAAATTTTACTTCTTTTATTTATTGATTTTTTTCTGAATTCATTGTTTTCAAACAAAAAAACAAAAATTAAAATTCAGGTACCTATACAATAACAAACTTTCAGGGACAATTCCAACCCAATTGCAAAATTTAACAAATTTACAATACCTGTTTCATTTATTCCATTTTTTGAGAATATTCTAAAATTTGAACCAATAGTAACTAATAAAATAAAAGACATCTCTATTCTAATCAACTTTCTGGAGCAATTCCCACTCAATTTGTGAATTTAACAAGTTTATATGATCTGTATGACAAATATATCGACCAATATTTCTTTTCAAATTTTCACTCAATATATATCATTTTTATTTTTATTTATTTATTTATTATTGATTATTTATTTTTGTTCACCCAAAATATTAGCCGACTCCAAAGCAATCAATTGTCAGGAACGATTCCAACATTTGTTTTAACTTTGCCATCTTTATATTCTTTGTAAGAAGTCTTTTTTGAAATCTAACATTTTATTTATTAACCTTGAAAATCTTTGAATAGATATTTTGCATCAAATTATTGGGATTGCCCAGTTTTTTCTTATTCACGTTCAAGTAATGATTATTCCACAGCAAAAAGTCAATGTGGTAAGTGTATTTTGAGATTTTTTTAAAAAAAAGAAATAAAAAACGAGGAAATAAATAAAATGAAATAAAAATAGATTCAAGTTGTCCAACAAATAAATGTTTAAATAACGGAAAATGTTCAACAAGATTAAATGGAAATTTTTATTGTCAATGTTTACCTCCTTCTGTTGGTTCTCAATGTGAAAGTGGTTCATTTTCAAATATAACTTATAACATTTTTGAGATATATTAATTTTATATTTTTATATTTTCTTTTGTTTCATTGCTTAATGATTTTTTGAAATAAAAAAAACAATAGGAGGATTAGAAATAGGAGAACAAACAATTTTGATGAATTTTTATAATTCATTGACATCAAATGGAAGTTTAAATTGGGATCTTTCAAATGATTTATGTGGTCAAACTGGAATTGTTTGTGATTCTTCAATTCCAAAGAGAGTTATCCAATTGTATTTCTTTTTCTTTTCTTTTCTTTTCTTTTCTTTTCTTTTCTTTTCCTATTTTCTTTTTTCTTTCTTTTTTTTTTTTAGCCATTTCTTGAAGAAATAAATGAAATAGAAATTTGAGGAATAAAGGACTTCAAGGACCAATTTCAAGCCAATTCACTAGTTTATCTTATTTACAATCCTTGTAAACACCTTCAATTTCTTTAATTTATTGATTTAACTTAGATCAATTCACAAAATAAAATCAACTAACCAAAATAAAAATAGATATTTATCATTAAATTATTGGGATTGTTCAATTCCAGATTATTCTTTTATTTCCTCAAATGATTATTTCAATGTCTCCTCTGAATGCCGTAAGTTTCTTTTCTCTTTTCTTTTTTTTAAAAAAAAGGAATAAAAAAAATAAATAAATCAAAATAGAATCAAGTTGTCCAATAAATCAATGTGTAAATGGAGGAAAATGTTCAACTAGATTGAATGGAAATTATGTTTGTCAATGTTCTTCTTCTTATAATGGAATCAATTGCCAATTAGGTACAGCTGTTATCACAATGATCTTTTTTTTTTCCTTTCTTTTCCTTTCTTTTCCTTTCTTTTCTTCAATGAATATAAAATAGGAGGATTGGATTTAAATGAACAAGCAATCTTGGTGAATTTTTATAATTCATTGACATCAAAAGGAAATTTAAATTGGAATGTTTTGAATGATTTATGTGTTCAATCTGGTGTATCTTGTGATTCTTCAAATCCAAGAAGAATCACTCAATTGTATTTTCTCTTTCTCTTTCTCTTTTCTTTTTCTTTTTCCTTTCTCGAAAAATTTAAAAAAATGATTCATTTGATTTTAACTTTGAAAAAAAATGAAAAAAATGAAAAAAAAATAGAAATCTCTATTCTCGATCCCTTTCAGGGCTGATTCCAACTGAGTTCGGAAGACTGACTAAGCTACAATATATGTAAGTGTTGTGATTCATTGACTTTTCATAATTTTTTGATTTGATGAGAAAAGAATTTCATTTCAATCAAAAATAAATAGAGATCTTAGTTACAACCAACTTTATGGGACAATTCCAACCCAACTTGGAAATTTAACAAATTTACAATATCTGTATAATTTTACAATTCATTTTTTGGACCTGAAATAATTCTCATAAATTTGTTGAAAACAATAGGTACCTCTATTCTAATCAACTATCAGGAATAATTCCAACACAATTTGGCAACCTTACTAGTTTAAGATATCTGTATGACTTTTTTATTTTCAAAAAAAAAAATGCTTCACTTTATAAAATACATTTAATAAAAAATAGTCAACTCAATAATAATCAATTATCAGGAACGATTCCAACATTTCTTCCAACTTTATCTTTAAGTTATTTGTAAGAAAACTCTTTTTAAATCAAAATCTTTGTTAGTTTACTTCAAACATTTCGTAGATATCTTTCATCCAATTATTGGGATTGTCCTATTCTTGATTATTCTCGCTCTTCGAATGATTACTCAACAGCTAAAAGTCAATGTGGTAAGTGAATTTTGACATTTTTTTTAAACAAAGAAACGAAGGAAGAAAAAAAAAAAACCTAATAAATACAAATAAAATTAGATTCAAGTTGCCCAGCAAATAAATGTTTAAATAATGGAAAGTGTTCAACAAGATTAAATGGAAATTTTTATTGTCAATGTTTACCTCCTTCTTCTGGAAATCAATGTGAAAGTGGTCTATTTTATTTGTTATTTATTATTTTCTTTATTTCTTGTCTTTTTCTTTAAAAAAATCAAAAAATGAAATAAATTATAGGAGGATTGGAAATAGGAGAACAAACAATATTGATGAATTTTTATAATTCATTGACATCAAATGGAACTTTAAACTGGGATCTTTCAATTGATTTATGTGGTCAAACTGGAATTGTTTGTGATTCTTCAATTCCAAAGAGAGTTATCCAATTGTAATTTTTCTTTTTGGATTCTTTGTGAGGGAATGTAACATAAACAAAATCAAATAGAAATTTGAGTAATCAAGGACTTTCAGGACCAATTTCGACTCAACTACTAAGTTTAAGGAATTTACAATCTTTGTATTCTTTCAATCTCACTTTTTTATTTTCTTTTTCTTTTTCTTTTCTTTCTTTTAAAAAAAAAACAACTATTAATAGATATTTATCATTAAATTATTGGGAATGTCCAATTCCAAATTATTCTTTTATTTCATCAAATGATTATTTCAATGTTTCTTCTGAATGCCGTATTTTTCTTTTTTGATTATTATTATCACATTCTAAAAAAAAAAAAAAGAAATGAGTTGCCCTATGAATCAATGTGTAAATGGAGGAAAGTGTTCGACAAGATTTAATGGAAATTATGTTTGTCAATGTTCTTCTTCTTATAATGGAATCAATTGTCAATTAGGTTCTTTTTTTGTTTTTTCAATTTTTATTATCTTTCATTTCTTTTCATTTCTTTCTTTTTTTTTATCTGACTAACATTTTATTCTCGATTCAAAAGGAGGGATGGATTCAAATGAACAAGCAATCTTGGCAAATTTTTATAATGGTTTAACAGCAAAAGGAAGTTTAAATTGGAATGTTTTGAATGATTTATGTGTTCAATCCGGTGTATCTTGTGATTCTTCAAATCCAAAAAGAATCACTCAATTGTATCTTTTCTTTTCTTTCTTATTCATTTCAATAATAATATAAATATTAATGAACAATAGAAACCTCTATTCTCGAGGACTTTCAGGGACAATCCCAACTGAATTTGGAGGTTTAACAAAGTTACAAATTTTGTAAGTATCATAAGTCATTTGATTTTCATTTTTCATTTATATTCCTTTCAATACTAGGTCTCTCTATTCCAATCAATTCTCATGGACAATTCCAACTCAACTTGGACATTTAACAAGTTTGCAAACTTTGTAATTTTCATTTCTATTTCAAGATTTTGAGATTTCTTCAATTTTCACTCCAAAAACGAAGGAAAAAACAAAAATAAAAATAGATATCTTCATTCCAATCAATTATCAGGGACAATTCCAACTCAAATTGGAAATTTAAAGAGTTTACAATATCTGTGAGATAATACAATCAAGAATTCAGATTTTAATTTCATTTACTCTTTTTCCCAAAAATTAACAATAGATATCTCTACTCCAATCAACTTTCAGGAACGATCCCAACTCATCTTGCGAATATAACAAGTTTACGAGAGCTGTAATTGTTTTTTTTTTTTTTTCGTTAAAATTTATAACGATGACAATAGATACCTCTCTACCAATCAATTATCAGGAACGATCCCAACCTTTGTTTTAACTTTACCATCAAGTTTATTGTAAGAAATCTTATTTTCGAAATCTAACATTTTGTTCATTAACTTTGAAATTTTAATAGATATCTTTCATCAAATTATTGGGATTGCCCTGTTCCTTCTTATTCTCGTTCTTATAATGATTATTCATCAACAAAAAGTCAATGTGGTATGTGGATTTTGACATTTATTTTTTATTTATTTATTTTTTTTTTATTTTTTAATTTTTTAAGAATGAATAAAATGAAATAAAATTAGATTCAAGTTGTCCAACAAACAGATGCGAAATTGGAATGATTTGCTCCACGAGATTAAATGGAAATTATAATTGTAGGTGTTCATTCCCTTCTTCTAATCCTCAATGTTTAACAGGTTCTCTTTATAATTTTCTGCCTTCTTTTTGTTTTTTTTTTTTTTTCGTTCTTTTTTTAAAACAGTTATTGGAAATGATAAATAAAAAATAGGAAGATTAGAGATTGGAGAACAAACAATTTTGACAAATTTTTATAATGGTTTAACATCCAATGGAACTTTAAATTGGAACGTTTCAAATGACTTATGTGGTCAAACTGGTGTCACTTGTGATTCATCAAATCCAAAAAGAGTCATTCAATTGTATTTCTTTTTCTTTTCTTCTTTTCTTTTTTTATTTATTTTTTTGGAGCCATTTCTTGAAGAAATATAAACCAAATAGAAATTTGAGTAACAAAGGACTTTCAGGATCGATTCCATTTCAATTTCTTAGTTTACCTTATTTACAATCTTTGTATTCTTTCAATCTCACTTTTTTCTTTTCTTTTCCTTTTTTTTCAAAAAAAAAAATGACAATAGATATTTATCATTAAATTATTGGGATTGTTTAATTCCAGATTATTCTTTTATTTCCTCAAATGACCATTTCAATGTCTCTTCTGAATGTGGTAGGCTTCTTTCCTTTCTTTTCCTTTCTTTTCCTCTCTTTTCAAGCAAATAGAAATGATCAAAAAAAAAAAAAAAAAGAAATGAGTTGTCCAACAAATCAATGTGTAAATGGAGGAAAGTGTTCAACTAGATTGAATGGAAATTATTATTGTCAATGTTCTTCTTCTTATAATGGAATCAATTGTCAATTAGGTTTCCTATTTTTTTGTTCTTTCTTTCTTTCTTTTAAAAGATTTATTTTCATTTAAAAGGTGGATTGGATTCGAATGATCAAGCAATCTTAACGAATTTTTATAATTCATTGATATCAAAAGGAAGTTTAAATTGGAATGTTATGAATGATTTATGTGTTCAAACTGGAGTGACTTGTGATTCTTCAATTCCAAAGAGAGTTACTCAATTGTATTCTTTTTTTCCCTCATTTATCTTTATAATTTTGGCATTCTTCGAATAATAATTGAAAAAAAATATAGATCGCTGAATACAAAAGCTCTTTCAGGTACAATTCCAACTGAATTTGGAAGCTTAACAAAGTTACAAAGGCTGTAAGTATCATAATTCATTTCAATTTTCATATTTTCCAATAATAAAAAATTTTCAATCTAAAGGAAAAAAAAAAAAAAAATAGATATCTTTATGATAACCAATTCTCAGGAACTATTCCCACTCAACTCGGAAATTTAACGAATTTACAATATCTGTAAAAACATCATAACCATTTCCCTTTTTTTTCAAAAAAAAATTGATTTGTTACCTTCAAATTGAAGGTAAATTTAATCTGCATATCTCAATCTAAATAAAAAATAGATATCTTTATTACAATCAATTATCAGGAATTATCCCAACTCAACTTGGAAACATTACTAGTTTACAATACCTGTATGAGAAAATAATTAATTTTCCTTCCTTTTTTGAAAAGAAAGAAAGAAAGAAAGAAAAAACTAGATATTTGTATAACAATCAACTTTTTGGAACTATCCCAACTCATCTTGGAAAGTTAACAAGTTTACGAGAGCTGTAAAACAAATTTCATATCCTTTTTCCCCAAATAAAAAACTTGAAACCAATTCAAAATAATTATAGCCGAGCCCAAAATAATCAATTATCAGGAATGATTCCAACATTCATTTTAACTTTACCATCGAGTGCATTGTAAGGATTCTCATCTTTAAAACAAATACTTGGAACTAACGTTCAAAAATTTTAACAGATACCTTACATCCAATTATTGGGATTGTCCAATTCCTTATTATTATCGTTCAAGTAATGACTATTCCTCAACAAAAGGTCAATGTGGTAAGCAAATTTTAAGATTTTATCAAGAATGAAAAAATAATTCAATTCAAAAATTAGATTCAAGTTGTCCAACAAATAAATGTTTAAATAACGGAAAATGTTCAACAAGACTAAATGGAAATTTTTATTGTCAGTGTTTGCCTCCCTCTTCTGGGAATCAATGCGAAAATGGTGAGTTGTGGTTTTCTCTCGTTATTTTTCTCATTTATTAAAATAAAAATAAAAAATAAATAGGAGGATTAGAAATTGGAGAGCAAACAATTTTGATGAATTTTTATAATTCATTAACATCAAATGGAACTTTAAACTGGGATCTTTCAACTGATTTATGTGGCCAAATTGGAATTGTTTGTGATTCATCAATTCCAAAGAGAGTCATTCAATTGTATTTCTTTTCTTTCTCCCTCTTTTTCATTTTTTTTCTTCTGAAGACATAAAAATCAAATAGAAATTTGAGTAACAAAGGACTTTCAGGTCCAATTCCAACCCAACTTATCAGTTTGTCGTATTTACAAAATTTGTATGCTTTTCGAATTTTTACTCATTTTAATTGGAACTGAAAAAAAAAATCCAAAATGTAAATAGATATTTATCATTGAATTATTGGGATTGTTTAATTCCAGATTATTCTTTTATTTCCTCAAATGATTATTTCAATGTCTCTTCTGAATGCCGTAAGTTTTTTCTTTCTTTTCCCTTTCTTTTATTTTTGTTTTTCTCATTCAGAAAATCATAAATCCAAAATAGAAATGAGTTGTCCAACAAATCAATGTGTAAATGGAGGAAAATGTTCAACTAGATTTAATGGAAATTATTATTGTCAATGTTCATCTCCTTATTCAGGAATCAATTGTCAATTAGGTACAGCTGTTATCACAACGATCTTTTTTTTTTTTTCTTCTTAAAAACAAAAAATAATAGGAGGAATGGATTTGACTGATCAAGCAATTTTAACAAATTTTTATAATTCATTAACATCCAAAGGAAGTTTAAATTGGAATGTTGCTAATAATTTATGTGTTCAAACTGGAGTGACTTGTGATTCTTCAAACCCAAAAAGAATTACTCAATTGTATTTCTTCTTCCTTTTTTTTTCATTTTTTTTTTTTTGGTTCATTTCATATTAATGAACAATAGAAATCTCTATTCTCGATCCCTTTCGGGTACAATTCCAACTGAATTTGGGGGGTTAACAAAACTTCAATATCTGTAAGGCATAATTCATTTGATTTTGGATTTTCATTTATGTTTCTCTACTAGGTATCTTTATTCCAATCAATTTTCAGGAGTTATTCCAACTCAACTAGGAAATTTAACAAGTTTGCAAAATCTGTAAATTTGATCTCAAATTTCACCCAAAAACAAAAGTAAAAATAAAAATAAAAAATAGATATCTTTATTCCAATCAATTATCAGGGACAATTCCAACTGAACTAGGAAATTTAACAAGTTTACTATATCTGTAAATTTTGGATTTCAATTTTCACCCAAAAACAAAACAAAACCACAAATTAATAGATATCTTTATTCCAATCAATTATCAGGGGCAATTCCAACTCAACTTGGAAATTTAAAGAGTTTACAATATTTGTGAGATAATACAATCAATAATTCATAATTTACTTTCATTCCCTTTTTTTCTCGCTTCAAAAACCAATAATAATAACAATGACAATAGACATCTCTATTCTAATCAACTTTCTGAAACGATTCCAACTCATCTTGTGAATTTAACAAGTTTACGAGAACTGTAATTCTTTTTTTTACTTCATTATTTCTCGACTCAATATTTTTTTTTTTTCATTAAAATTATAACCATCATAATAGTCGGCTCCAAAACAATCAATTATCAGGAATGATTCCAACATTTGTTTTAACTTTACCATCAAATTTATTGTAAGGCAACTCATATTTGAAACCAACTACATATAACTAACTCTCAAGATTTTTAATAGATTTCTCGCATCCAATTATTGGGATTGTCCAATTCCTTCTTATTCACGTTCAAGTCATGATTATTCATCAACAAAAAGTCAATGTGGTAAGTTCTTTTTTTTTTTCAAGAAATAATTAAATAAAACGGAATGAAATGAAATAAAAATAGATTCAAGTTGTCCAACAAATAAATGTTTAAATGGAGGAAAATGTTCAACTAGATTAAGTGGAAATTTTTATTGTCAATGTTTACCTCCTTCTTCTGGAACTCAATGTGAAATAGGTTTATTCTTACGATACTCTTTTTTTATTGTTGAATCATAGATTCTATTTTGAATCGGGGTGAATAAATAGGAGGGCTAGAAATCGGAGAACAAACAATTTTGGCAAATTTTTATAATGGTTTAACATCAAATGGAAGTTTAAATTGGGATCTTTCAAATGACTTATGTGGTCAAAATGGTGTGACTTGCGATTCTTCAATTCCTAAAAGAGTCATTCAATTGTATTTCTTTTTTTTTTTTTCCTTTCTTTTTGAACTCTTTAATGAAGATAATAAACTATATATCAAATAGAAATTTGAGTAACAAAGGGCTTTCAGGTTCGATTCCAACCCAACTTCAAAGCTTATCCAATTTACAATCTTTGTATCCATCCTCAATTTCGATATTTCTTTAAAAAATTTTATTTCTTGATTTTATTAGAATTAGAATTAATTCATAAAAAAAAAAATGATAATAGATATTTATCATTGAATTATTGGGAATGTTCAATTCCAGATTATTCTTTTATTTCATCAAATGATTATTTCAATGTTTCTTCTGAATGTCGTAAGTTTCTTTTCGTTTTTCTCTTTTCTTTTTTTAAAGAAAGGAAGAAATTAAAAAAAATCTAAATTTTTCTAGAGTCCAGCTGTCCAATAAATCAATGTATAAATGGTGGTAAATGTTCAACTAGATTGAATGGAAATTATTCTTGTCAATGTTCTTCTCCTTATAATGGAATCAATTGCCAATTAGGTTTTTTTTACTTTTCCTTTTTTTTTTTTTTTCTTTTTTTTTAAAGGTGTTGATTTTTCTACTGGCTTTCATTTTGTAATAATTTAATGATAATCACTATTTCTTTTTTCTTTTTTTTTTGTTTTTGTTTTGTTTTTGTTCATAGGAGGAATGGATTTGGATGAACAATCAATTTTGGCAAATTTTTATAATGGTTTAACGTCAAAAGGAAGTTTAAATTGGAATGTTTTGAATGATTTATGTGGTCAAACTGGAGTGACTTGTGATTCTTCAAACCCAAAACGAATTACTCACTTGTATTTCTTCTTTCTTTTTTTTTGGATGATTGATTTGATCTTCAAAAATTGCAAAAATTAGAAATCTCTCTTCTCGATCCCTTTCAGGGACAATTCCAACTCAACTTAGCAGTTTAGCAAAACTCCAATATCTGTAATTTAAAAAGAATATATATATGCAATTTTCAACCAAATGAATAGATACTTGTATTCAAATCAATTTTCAGGGACAATTCCAACCCAACTTGAAAATTTAACAAGTTTACAATATTTGTAATGACTCATTTCTTTATTTCTTTTTATTTTTGTTTATTTTTTTTTCATCAGATATTAGCGAAATAAATAAATAAATAAAAATCAATAGATATCTTTATTCCAATCAACTTTCAGGCCCAATTCCAACCCAATTGGAAAATTTAAGAAATTTGCAATATCTGTAAAGAAAAAGAAAAAATTATTGAATCAAATAATTCCTCTTTGTTTTTTTTTAAGTTGTTTGCTTGAACAAACCAAAAAACAAATAGATATCTTTATTCCAATAAACTTTCTGGAACAATCCCAACTCAACTTGGAAAGATGTCAAGCTTACGATACATGTAAATATCATGCTATTATTTCACTTCATAATTCAATATTTCAACAAAATGTTCAACAAAAATAAATAGCCAACTGTATGACAATCAATTATCAGGAACCATCCCAACTCAACTTGCAAACTTAACGAGTTTATATGAACTGTATGATATACTTCATTTTTTTTTTTTTTTAGATAATTTAACATTAACATCAATTTTTTTCTCTAATTTTTGCTCAAACAAAAAAATGATAGACGACTTAACAATAACCAATTGTCAGGGATGATTCCAACTCAATTTGTGAATTTAACAAGTTTATATGATCTGTATGACAAATATATCAACCAATATTTCTTTTCAAATTTTCACTCAATATATCTATATAGCCGACTACAAAGCAATCAATTGTCAGGAACGATCCCAACCTTTGTTTTAACCTTACCCTCATATTATTTGTGAGAAATCTTTTTTGAAACCAACTACATAAAACTAACTCTCAAGATTTTTAATAGATATCTCGCATCCAATTATTGGGATTGTCCAATTCCTTCTTATTCACGTTCAAGTAGCGATTATTCATCAACAAAAAGTCAATGTGGTAAGTTCCTTTTGAGATTTTTTTTTTTTTAATAAAAAGAAAAGAAAGAAAAAATAAATAAAATGAAATAAAATTAGATTCAAGTTGTCCAACAAATAAATGTTTAAATGGAGGAAAATGTACAATGAGATTAAGTGGAAATTTTTATTGTCAATGTTTACCCCCTTCTGTTGGTTCTCAATGTGAAATTGGTTTAGTTTATTTATTTCTATTTTCTATTTTCTTTTCTTTTGCAAATAATAAAGTTTGAAAAAAAAATAAAAAAAACAAAAAATAAAAAAATAAAAAACAAAAAAAACAAAAATAAATAAATAAATAAACAAAAATAGGAGGATTAGAAATAGGAGAACAAACAATATTGATGAATTTTTATAATTCATTAACATCAAATGGAAGTTTAAACTGGAATGTTGGAAATGATTTATGTGGCCAAACTGGTGTGACTTGTGATTCTTCAACTCCTAAAAGAGTCATTCAATTGTATTTCTTTTTCTTTTCCTTTTATTTTTTGAAGATCTAACAAAAGAAAATAAATGATAAAAATCAAATAGAAATTTGAGTAATAAAGGACTTTCAGGTCCAATTTCAACTCAGCTTATAAGTTTATCTTATTTACAATCTTTGTATGTTTTCAAATTTTGATACATTTATTAGAATACTAATAATGAAAAAAATTAGATATTTATCATTAAATTATTGGGATTGTTCAATTCCAGATTATTCTTTTATTTCCTCAAATGATTATTTCAATGTCTCTTCTGAATGCCGTAAGTTCCTTTTCTCTTTCTTTTTTTTTAAGAAAGGAATAAACAAAACAAAAAAAAAATCTAAATTTCTATAGAATCAAGCTGTCCAATCAATCAATGTGTAAACAATGGTAAATGTTCAACGAGATTGAATGGAAATTATATTTGTCAATGTTCTTCTCCTTATAATGGAATCAATTGTCAATTAGGTTCTTTTTTTGTTCTTTCAATTTTTATTATCTTTCATTTCTTTTCATTTCCTTTCATTTCTTTCTAATTGTTTTCTAACTCTTTGGCCATTGAATATAAAATAGGAGGAATGGATTTGACCGAACAAACAATTTTAACAAATTTTTATAATGGTTTAACATCAAAAGGAAATTTAAATTGGAATATTTTGAATAATTTATGTGGTCAATCTGGTGTATCTTGTGATTCATCAAACCAAGAAGAATCACTCAATTGTATTTTCTCTTTCTCTTTCTCTTTTTCCATAAAAAACAATGAACAAAATTTTGAGATGAATCAAAAAAAAAAAAAAAAAAAAAAAAAAAAAAAAAAATAGATCTCTGACAAATCGAGGATTATCAGGAATAATCCCAACTGAATTTGGAAGTTTAACAAAATTACAATATCTGTAATTTATAAATTTTATTCCTTTCTTTCTCGTTACTTATTCTAAATTCATGATCATCCATTTGAACAAACTCATCAAATAAAAATAGATACCTCTATTCCAATCAACTTTATGGGACAATTCCAACTCAACTTGGCAATTTACAAAGTTTAGTTTATCTGTAAAATAATTCATATACCTATCATCCATTTTTCATATACATGAAATAACAATAAAATCATAAAATGCACAATAGCCAACTCCATTCCAATCAATTGTCGGGGATAATTCCAACCCAACTTGTAAATGCAACAAATTTATATGAACTGTATGAGAAAACAATTCATTTCCTTCATTTTCTCATTTCTTTTTTTCTTTTTCTTTTTTTTTTCCATTAAAATAATCTCAAAATAAATAGCCGACTCAATAATAATCAACTTTCAGGAACTATCCCAACTATTATTTTGTCAATGCCATCAATTTCTTATTTGTAAACATTTTTTCAAAAAAAAAAAAATTCAAAATTTTTTCAATGAATTTCAAAATATGTTCTAGATATCTTGCAAACAATTATTGGGATTGTCCAATTCCTTATTATTCTATTTATTCTAATGATTACTCAACAGCACAAAGTCAATGCGGTAAATTCATTTGGAGATTATTTTTTTTTTTTTTCTTGAATGAGAACATACTTTAATTTTTTAATGAATAAAATCCCATCCTCAGATTCAACCTGTCCACCAAACAAATGTGAAACAGGAAAGATTTGTTCAATAAGGAGTAGTGGAGGATATTCTTGTTGTTCACCGAACACAAATTGCCCAACTGGTTCTTTTTTTTTTTTTTTTTTTTTTTTTTTTTTTTGGTTTTTTTTT
>Ga0209960_1002779_pt1 | contig 16537 bp, 23 predicted proteins | sample ThiBiot_500_plan_2_FD_183947 | JGI IMG/M metagenome (GOLD analysis project Ga0209960, IMG submission 183947) | Wastewater bioreactor microbial communities from Cape Town, South Africa - Thiocy_expt_500_plan (SPAdes) | ecosystem: Engineered > Bioreactor > Thiocyanate-remediating >...
AAAAAAAAAAAAAAAAAAAAAAAAAAAAAAAAAAAAAAAAATACAGGAAAGAGGAGATTTATGAACCAACCAAAGTGTGCTTTATGAAAACCCTTCTCAAAAAGGAACTCTAGTTCTCAAATCAAGAAAAAAAAAATGATAAAAAGAAAAAGGAACAAAACAAAATAAAAAACAAAAATAAATAGTCATGGATAATAAAGGACACCAGGAACAACAGCAACAACCACCCCCTTACAATTACGAACAACAACCCTAACCCTAACCCTGATCCCAACCAAACTCCATATCCTAACCAATATTCTAACCAACCTCCATATCCCTCTTACCAAACTGAAAAAGATCAAGCTCCCAACCAAACTCCATATCCTAACCAATATTCTAACCAACCTCCATATCCCTCTTACCAAACTGAAAAAGATCAAGCTCATGTTGTGAATAATAACTCAACTTCGCCTGATGTAAGCTTTTGTCCCCTAGCTTTTCTTCTTTTTTTTTTCTGTTTTTTTTTTTCCGTTTTTTTTTTTTTCTTTTTTTTTGACGAACAATTGATTGATATTTCCTTTAACTATCTCTTAATTTTTTTTTTTCTAGACCCCAACATCTACTCTATTACCAACTCATAATGGTGTTGAAGAGAAGAAGGAGGAAAATTTTTCATGGTTTAGATTTTGTTGCATGTTCTGCTGCATAAGTTCAATTCTTATAATTGTATTTGGTAGTGTTTTTGGTTCTTGGAGTGCTAAATGTTCAAGCTACAATTTTATTCTTAATCAAGTAATCTTCTTCTTTCTCTTCTCTTTCTTTTTTTATTTTATTTTTATTTTTAATTTCTTTCTTGATTCTTTCAAAAAAGAAAAAAAAAATGCTTAGAATCATAGCACTACTCTTCTTTTAACTCCAAAAATTCATATTGAAACTCATGGTTCACTTTCTCTTGATCCTCAATTAGGACTTTTTGGAATAAAGTCAACAGAAGTCGTTCATGCTCCAAATCACAATACTGCTATCCACGTTCCAATGCGCTATAGAGGAAGTAATTCTGAATTCACATTGCTTTATCGATACGATTTCTGGAATTGTTATTATTGTGATGTTCAAGCTTCCTTAGATATGACTCAAATATCTGTTAGTAACCTTATCCTTATATCCCATACTTATGGAAATATTTCTGTTGGAGATTTTGGTCTTGCTGTTTTTAATGATGCTACAATTAAAGCAAGTTCTGGGAAAATCTCTATTGGAAGACTCTATGTACCATCAGGAAAAATTGAAATTAGTACTAATGATGATCCTATTATGATCAACGAATTAAATTTTAAATCCCTCCGCATTCGGGGTTCTAATTCCCTCTTACAATTCTCAACATTTACTGGACAATCTGTAGATGTGAGAACAAGTGCAGCTAACATTGAATTCACAACAATTAATGCAGGAGATGTTCGTCTTCAAACTTTTGATGGTTTAATTTCTGGTGCAATTTCATTGGGAACATCAAATCCTTCACTTTGTAAATTAAATGTGAAATCAAGTAATGGAGCAATCACACTCAACAAAGTCGATTTTGTTAATCTTGGAATTGGATGTAGCGTTATTGTTGATTCCACTAATGCATTTGTTTTAGTTACTGTCTCTGGATTCACAGGTTCATTTCGTTTAAGAACTTCAGTTGGGACTGCAACTGCGACAGGATTTGGTTGTACTGGTTCATCTTGTTCTGGTCAAGTTGGAGGTTCCAATCTTCATAATATTGATATCACTTCATCAAATGCTAATGTTGAACTCATTATTCAATAAAACTCTTTTTATTATTATTATTATTATTTATTTATTTATTTTCCCAATTCCAAAAGGTTTTCTTTTGAAATTGGTTGATTTATTTGACTTCAAACAAATAAGATATATTGAGGTCTAATTAATTTCCCGCCAAAAAAACCAAAAAAAAAAAAAAAAAAAAAAATTAGAAATCAAGCATTCAAGGCCTGTGATTGAAGCAAAGTAATAGCAGACTAATTGTGTAATTTTTGGATTGATTGTCTTTAGAGATTAAAGGTTCTTTCATTTTTCATTTTTTTTTTATTTATTTTAATTTCATTACTTTTTTTCTTTCTTTGTTAAAACCTGCTACAGATATCAATCAAATTCAATATCAAAAGCTAAAGATCTTTTCATGACTTCAATTTTTACAATAGATAGATAGATAAAATCAAAATAAAGGAATCCAAAACATTTGAAAACACAAGTTTTTCATGACTGATGAGGTACCTCTTCTAAAGATTCTTCTGGTGGGATATGGTGCTCAAGGAAAAACATCTTTACTTCGTAGGATTATTGATAATAAATTTCTTCAGAACACTAAGGCAACGATTGGGGTTGATTTTGGTCTAAAAAATATTATATATGATGGTTCTCATTTGAAATTACAATTCTGGGATACTGCAGGACAGGAAAAATTTGGATCAATGACTCCCATTTACTTGTAAATTCATTTTTTATTATTTTAAATGGATCTTTAAAATATGCAATAAAATCCATAGTCAAAATTCACAAGGAGCAATTATAGTTTGTGATGTAACAGATGAGCGTTCATATGAGTCAATATCATTTTGGATCGAAGAAATTCAAAAATATGCACCAGAGGATACAAAAATGATAGTAGTTGGAAACAAAGCCGATTTGGATTCAGAAAGAAAACTTTCGAAAGTTGAAGCATCCACAAAAGTCAAACAATTTAATTTACCATATTTTGAAGTGAGTGCAAAAACAGGAGATAATGTAAATGAAGCTTTGATGTACTTGGTGAGAGAGATAAGAGAGGAACAAATTAGAATAGAAAAAGTTTTTTTTTTTTTTTTTGAAATGCTAATCTTTGGTCCAGATTTTGTTTTTCAAACTAATTTCTTTTTTGTTATTAGGAGAATGTAGAAGGTTTGGATCAATCACTCCTTGATGCTTGTTCAAATGGGAATATTGATGAAGTTAAACAATTACTTAACCATCCAAACATTAAGGTTAATTGTCAAGACAACCCTAAATCGAAAAAAACGCCACTTTTTATTTCTAGTGAAAAAGGACACATTGAAATTGTGAAATTATTATTAAATGATCAAAGAATTAGTATAAATAAAGCAAATTATGAAGATCAATCACCTTTTTGGATTGCTTGTAAAAAAGGACATATTGAAGTTGTGAAATTATTATTAAATGATAAAAGAGTTGAGGTAAATCAAAAAAATAGTTATGGTCAAACAGCTTTTTGGATTTCTTGTGAAAATGGACATATTGAAATTGTAAAATTATTATTAAATGAAGGAGGAATTGACATTAATAAAACAGATAATCGTGGCCAAACACCATTTTCTATTTCTTGTGAAAATGAACACATGAAAATCGTGGAATTATTATTCGATAATGAGAGAATTGATGTCAATAAAGAAAATTATGGTGGAGAAACACCTCTTTATATTGTTTGTAAAAAAGGATTTGTTGAAGTTGTGAGATTATTATTCGCTAGTCAAAGTGAAGTAGATATTAATAAGAAATCAAGTGATAACAAAACAGCTTTGGAAATATCAATAGAAAGTTCTACTCAAAAGTTTGAGTTAGAAAATGATAAAACACCCCAAATATATCAAAAAAATTTCCCATTAATTGTGGAATTATTGGAGTCATACCAAAAGAATTTAATTGAAACAAAGATAAAATTGAGAAAAGAATTGAACTTACCCCCATTACAAGGTAATCTTCTTTTCTTTTTTATTGTCTCCTTCATTTTAACAAAAATATGTCAAAAAAGGTGAGATACTTCTTTTCCTATGTGCAAGTATTGGAGATCTTCAAAATTTTATCCAAAGTTTTGAAAATGAAAAGATTGATATCAATTGGAAATCAAGACATTTTGAAGAAACATCATTTTTTGTTGCATGTAAAAATGGAAGAAAAGGAATTGTTAAATATATGTTAGCAAGTCAAAGAGAGTTGAACATTTTATCAAAAAACAATAAAGGAATATCCCCATTACAAATTGCAAAAATCAATTCAGAACGGCAAAAAAAATTGGATCACGAACAAACTGAAAATGAAGCCAAACAAAGACAAACAAATTGTTTATCAATTTATAATTTACTTCAAGAATATCAATCCAATCCAAAAGAAATAAAAAGTCAACTCAGAAAAAAATTAAAATTAAAAGGTTTGATTTATGTTTCATTCCATATTTATTTATTTCAATGAAATTTTTTCCTTTATTTATATTAATGAAATTTACTTCCTTTATTTTTTATTTATATTTCATTTTTTTTTTAAAAAAAAAAAAAATAAAATAATAAAATAGAAATTGGAGAAGTGGAAATGGATGAAATATTATGTAGAGAAGCATTTATTTGTGGAGATATCATCAAATTTAAGAAATATTTGAACTCAAACATCAATTTGGAAAAAAAATCTTATGGAAAATCAATCACTGATTTAATTTCAAAATCTCTTAATTTTGAACTTCTTCAAGAATTACCAAAATCAATTGCAATTGATTTAAATTTCAATGATATTCAATTATCTCAAGAAAAAAGTGTCCAATTATCTCAATTTATTCAGAATATTCAAAAATTGAGATCTTTAAGGTTTATTTTCTTTTTCCTTTTCTTTCTTTTCTTTTTCTTTCTTTTTCTTTTTTTTTTTCAATTTATCTAATAAATAATAGAATTCAAAGATGTTCAATTTCAAAAGAAAATCTCTTATTAATTTTACAATCTCTTGTTATTAATTTACAAGTCAATGATTCTCTTCAAATAATTGAGTAATTTTTTGATTCATTTTTCAATCTCCTATTTTTTTTTTTTTTTTTCCTTTAGAAAAAGAGAAAATAAAGTAAAAATGAAAAATGAAATAGAGTTGATGATATGAAATTGGATAATTATGAAGGACTTGAAATTATTCCAATTGAAATTAAATCAAAAGGAACTCAAGAAATTGCAAAATATCTTTTGGATTTGGCAAAATCATCCCAATCAATTTATAGAACAAAATTAATGGTTGTTGGATTTGAAAATGTTGGGAAAACAACTTTATTGGATTGTTTATTTCCATTGTTTAATATCATTGAAGTTCCAAATTTTTTTGGTATCAATTCAGAGTATTATTTTATACTTGAAGGAAAACATTTAAAACAATATTATGAAGGAGAATTATATAAACAATATATTCTTGAAAATAAAGAATGGAATGTGACAAAAAAAATTCGAAAAAAATTATTTCAAGATAAAAAAGATTATGGAATTGAAATTGAAAGAATCAAAAATGTAAAGGAAATTGTTGAATTATATTTTGAAGATGAAGAAACAAGGAATTTATGGTTTGAAAAGATTTTAAGATTAATTGTAAATAAAGCAACTCATGGAATTGAAGTGAATACTCATATTTGGAAATCTTCAACACTCAATCAATATCAAAATAAAAATCTGGAAGCAAAACAAAATGAAAATGAAAAAATGAAAGATAAAGATGAAGATGTTGAATTTTCAACATGGGATTTTGCAGGCCAAAATGATTATTATAATACTCATCATTATTTTTTATCAAATAGATCAACATTTTTAGTATTATATAGAATGGATCAAGGAAGTAAAGGATTAGAAAGTTTGGATTTTTGGTTAAAATCATTATCATCTCATTTAAATCAAAATTATTGTGATGAAAATGGAAAACCATTTTATTCAATTATTATTGTTGGTACATTTTTGGATTCAAAACTTGTTATAAATGATGAACATTTAAAAGATACACGAAAAAGAAGAATTGAAGAAATGTATCAACAAAATGGATTGAAATCACCCCCATTTTATTTTGAAGTGAGTTGTTCAACATTGGAAAATATTGAAGAATTAAGAGAAATTATATTTAATATATCATTAAGTCATTCATATATGGGAGAAAGTGTTCCAGTTGGATATTTGGCAATTGAAAAATCAATTTATGAACTTAGAAAATTAAAACAAGATCATCCAATTATTGAAATTCAAGAGTTAATTGATCATGTTCAATCACAATCACAAGTTTCATTTGAATTTGATATTGAATTTGTGAAAAGAGCATTAAGATTATTACATGAATGGGGAATTTGTATTTACTTTGATCAACCAATTGAATTATCAAATATTGTTGTTTTGGATGCCCAATACTTAACAAAGAATATTTTGGGAGATTTATTTAAAGCAGATGAATCAATCAGACAAATGAGAATTAATGGAATTATTCGATATTCAAAATTAAACAGAATTTGGAATGGACCAAAAAAATTAATTGATATTTATTTAACATTAATGGAAAAATTTGAAATTTGTTTTATTTTGGAAGATCAACAAAATGATAATGGAAATGATAATGGAAATGAAAATGAAAATGAAAAGAAAATTATTATTCCAAATTTACTTTCAGAGGATAAAATAAAAATAATTGAGGATAAATTAAGAGAGAAATGGTCAACAACAATTCGAAGAGGAGAAATTGAAATTGAAAGGATATTTTCATTTAATCAAGTTCCAAGTGAAATGGTTTCAAGATTATTGGTTCGATTTCATAATAGAATAGCTGAAAATATTATTTGGAGAAGAGGTGTATTATTAAAACATGATAAGAATGATGATAAGAATGTTTTATGTTTATTAGAAGTTAAAATGGAAGAAAATTTATTTGAAATTAAGATAAGAGGAAAAGAAAGGAAAGAATGTTTAGAAATGATGAAATATATTTATGAGGAAGTTAAAATAGTGAGTGGAAATTATGGAGGAGTGAGATGGAAAGAATGTGTTAGATCTCCTCATTTTTCAAAAGGATTAATTGATTTAGATGATATTCACAAAGATTGTAAATTAGATTTAAAAGATAGAACATTAAAATGTCCAATTACTCATTTTCCAATTTATGGTGAAGATTTATTATTCAAAACTGGTTTACTTGATACTTTGGATAATCAAGATAATATAGGTAATTTTTTTTTTTCAATTTATTAATCAAACCCCAATGCAAATAATCAAAAAAAAAATCAGGAAATGAATATTGGAAATACAGTTATGAAAGTCAAAATCAAGAAAATAAAAAAAGTGAAACAGAATCAATTTTTGAAAACTCACAAATATTAAATGAAGAAGAATATGAAAAAGTGAAATATTTACTCAAATTATTTGGATTTGATGTTGCAAAAGTTGATAAAGTTATTGGAATTGAAAATAAAAATTGGAAGAAATCATTTGATACATGTGGTGAACAAATATTTGGAAAACATCGAAATAGTCCACATTTATTTAAGAAAGAAGATTGGATTGAACAATCTGAACCTGAATTAAGGAAATCAATTCTTCAATATTTGGGTGATTATATTTCAAAATTTAGAAAAGTTGGTTGGAATCATGGAAATAATGTAAATTTTTTTTTTTTTGAATACTTTTCTTTCCTTCTTTCTTTTCTTTCTGAAAGAAATCTTTTGAATATAAAAACTATAGCCATTTGTGATTCCAATGATTCAAGGAACAACTGAAGATGCTGCTTGGAAAATTTGTCTTCTTTTTTTTTTTTTTCCACCTTTTCTCAAAAAACAACCTTTCTCTATATTTACTAAACTAAATCTCAAAAAAATAAACTTCTAGCCGATGATGGATTTGGAACAGTTTCCAAAGTTGATGCTGGTTATTATTCACAAGGTTCTTTTCTTTTCTTTTCTTCTTTCTTTTTTTAAAAAACATACCAAAAAATACAATAGGAGTTTACACAACATCCAAAGTGGAATATGCAGAAAAATATTGTCAAGAGGAACTCAAAGTATTTGTGATTGGATTTGTGATAATTGGAAATCCATTTCCAGTCATTGAACATCCATTTCAAAATAAAAAGAGTTTTCTTGGGAAATCAATTAATCCTGGTTATCAATCTCATTTTACTCTAGGTAATTTTTTGTTCCATTTTTCTTCTGAAATTTATTTTTAACTCATAAATAATAAAAAAATAGTTGATGGACGAGATAAGAATTCAGCTTTTCCAGTCACTAAAATTGAACAATTGAATGAAAAATGGATTGTTGATGAATTAGTTATTCATGAATCTCAAACATACCCTTGTTACATAGTGTATTATAAACAATAAATAGTGATCAATTATTAAAGTTCAAAGAATGAAGTCTTGACCTTGGTTCAAAGTAAAAACATCATTGGGTCAAATCAATAACTCAAAATCAAAAAATCAAAAAAAAAAAAAAAAAAAATAACGGTCTTGTCTTCCAATCTCTAAAGCCTTAAAGCTTTCTTAACAAAGGTTAAACAATCTCTTACTGAATTTCTGATTCTTTGGTTCAATTGCTTGCTTGATTGATTGATTGTTCAAGTTGAATAAAGGTTCTTCTCTTTTTTCTTTAAATTTCTTTTTTTTTTTTTTTTTCAATTTTTGTGCAATCAATCAATTAAACAATTAACTGAAAGTTATTATTTTTTTTTGTGAATAGATGAGACTCTCAAATACTCCCATAGCGATTGATGAGTTTAGATATATTCCCTCTGTGAGTATCTACATTTTGACCCATTTACATGCTGGTTTAGATTTTTTTTAATTTTTTTTTTCTTTTTTTTTTCTGATTTGTTTAAAATAACAAACATCTAATAGATCATACAACTGGACTTTCAACTTCATGGAATAATGGAATCATTTATTGTAGTGAAATCACTGCTTCGTTATTAGTTCTTAAATTTGGTATTCCTTCATCGTTGATTCGGACAATTGGTTTGAATTGTTCAACTCCCATTTTCTTGGATGAAGAATCAACTGAAACTTGTCATTTAACTTTTATTGATGCAACTCATTGTCCTGGATCTGTGATGGTGATTTTACAAGGATATTTTGGAACGATTTTGCACACAGGTGACTTTAGGTTTCATGATTCCGTTTTAGAAAATTCTCTTATTCGAAATTTAACATTTGATATGGTTTATCTGGATAATACTTACTGTCATCCAAAGTTTGATTTCCCATCAAAGGTTTGATCTCGATTATATTAATTTGGTTTTAAAAACTTTACTTTTGGATTTTTTTAAAAAAAAAATTATTTCTTGAAGGAAGATGTTGCAGAAGAAATTTTACAATTAATTGTCACGCATAAAGATAAAAGAATTGTGATTGGAGTTGATACACTTGGTAAAGAAGAACTTCTTGTTTATATTGCTGAGAGTTTGAACACTAAGGTTTTATTTTCTTTTTTTTTTTTTTCTTGTTAAAACGATTTTCGAATTATTAGATCATTGTTTCAGAGAGTAGATACAAAACTATTGAAGCAATTGATGTCCCAACAAATCTATTTTCATATAATCCAGATGATGGATTCATTCATACCATTTTAAGACAACAATTGAATAAACCATAGTAAGATTGTTTTTTTATTTTTTTTTTTTAATTTGAGTGATCAATATTTAGATTAATCAAAAACAAAAAAAGTATCGAAAAGTTGAATCAAGAATTTCCAACAATTGGAATTATTCCATCAGCTTTAAATCATCCTTATCCATCCATTCGAAGTCAACTCCAAGCAAACAATTTATTATTTGTAATTTTTTTTTTCTTCATAGTTAACTGATTTCTGATTAACTGATTTCTTTTGTTTTTTAAAAAAATTAGCAATTACCATATTCACTTCATAGTTCTTTTAAGGAATTAAAAAAATTCGTTTCATCCTTAAAGATCAGGAAATTATCACCTATTGTTACTCGAGATAATGGCAATCTCTTTAAATATTTTCATCAATTCCTTCTGAGAGATGGCTTGTATTGTGATCCCAACAAAGTTTCTATACCCCTTAGACTTTCTCAATCTATGACCAATCATTCAAAAGCAATTAAAAAAAGCCCAAAACAACAACCATCAAGAAATATTCAACCTTCGTATTATTTTTTATTTCATTATTCTTTTTCTTCAATGATTTTTAAAAAATAAATAAATAAAGAACCAAAAAACCACTTCAATATGGATCCTCAGATGAAGTCAAACCTGAAAATAAAATCCAATATATTCCTTCTCCAACAAAATATGAGAATTTAAATCAACTTTTAGAAGCTGTAGAAGAGGATTCAATTCAATTAACACCCATTCAACAAAATTTAAGAGGTGACATAAAATCAGAAATCAAAAGGAAACTTCCTAACTCTTTCTGTGATGAAAAAGTATTGAATAAATCAAAATCAATAAGAATTGGAGAAGAAACAAATTTAAACTCTAACTCAAATCCAAACCCAAATCCAAGTGTTAAAAACTCAAGTTCAAAATTAGTTCAAAAGGATTCAAAATTAAAAAATTCAAGCTCAAAATTAGTTCAAAAAGATATAAGTCGATCAGGTTCATCATCCTCTTCATCAAAGTTAATTTGTTCTTGGAAAAGTTCAAATCAATGCCTTGAAGTATTTTCAACTACGAGTGATCTCCTCTATCACATACTTGATGATCATGTTCCTTTTCAAGATAATTCAAAATACTTTTGTTGTTTTTGGAATGCTTGTCTTCAAAGATCTGAAACGATGGACATTTTCAAACAACACATCAAACAACATCTCAAACGCTTCAAACATCAATGAATATTTTTTTAAAATGAACTTGTAAAATATCCAATATCCAAATTTGTAATGTAAAATAACAAAATAAAAATGCTAGAAAATCTATTCATTCATTTCATTCATTCATTCACATTATTTCTTTCAATTATTGATCTTTGTCTAAATTGCAAAAGAAGAAGAAATGTTAAATACTTTCCTTGAATCAAAAAAAAAAAGAAAAGAAAAGAAAAATACTGTAAGTCTTTTGAAACTCTCCAATAATAATCAGCATTTTGAGTATTACCCAATAAATGAACAAAATCTTCATCATGAGTAATAATAACTAATTGAAAGTTAGATTGTGACATTCTAGCTTCAAGGATATGGTTTAATGCATGAGCAAGTGAGTGAATATTTTCTGTATCTAAATTAGTAGTTGGTTCGTCTAGTGCCAAAATACCACAATGAATTCCAAATGTTTCTGCTAAAGCTAACCGAATTAGTAATCCTGCAATTACTTTTTGTCCTGCACTACATCTATTTTAATTTAATTTATTGTAAACATTTGAATTAATAAATTTATTAATCAGAAGGAAAAAAAATGATAACCTTCCTCTCATATCAACAACTTGATCTCCTTTTATCATTACAACTCTATATTTATATGAACCTCCAACTGATTCTTCTTCTGATCGAATTTCAACACTGTCAATATCTATTTTTTATTTTTTTTTGTTGTTTTGAAGTGAAAAAGAAATAGAAATAGAAATAGAAAGAAAACCTTGGCCAGCATAAGTTCGAACCCATAATTCTTTGATAATTTTATTAATTTCTTGCATTTTTAACAGATGGTAGCGCATAATTGCTTGATCAATGGCTTTCATGTATTTTTCAATATCACTGAGAGCGAGTTCACTTGTCTAAATAAATTAAGAAAGAAATAAATAAAGTTACAAACAAAAGAAAGAAAAAATAAAATAAATTAAAATTAACCTTTAATTTGATCTTTTCCTCTTTACATCTTTTTTCAATATCTTTATAGATATCAGATTGTAACTCCTTTTCATGTTTTTTTGCACTTTCATAAAGTTCTTGAGTTCCACCTTCTGAACGATGTTTCTATTTAAAAAAAAGATGACTTTGAAACTCAAATAGAAGAAAAAAGATTTTAAATTCGAATAAAAATGTATCCAAACCTTCATTTTGGCTTCTTCTAATAGTTTTTGATTTTCTTTTTGTTTCTCTCTTATTTGCTCTTTTTTTGGTAACTTTTCCATCTCTGAGTATAATTCTTCTCCTTGTGTATCAAGAACTTTGATTTCATTAATTATTTTTCGATAATGAATGTTATCAGAAAGTCTCCTTTCCATTTCTTGAGATTTTAAGAGTTTAGTTTCAATATTTTGAAGATCAGCAGAAATTTCAGAAACTTTGTTATTTCCATCTGAAATTTCATTTTCCAAAGTCTCAATTTCTTTTTTGACTTCAACCATTTTATTTTCAGTTCCATAGTTGATGTATCTTTAAATTTAAAATAAAAGGAAAATTAAAATCAAAGTGGATGAGAAAAGAAGAAAAATAAAATGAAAAGAAAAAATAAAAAAACCTTTGAATGTCATCAATAATATACTTAAGTTTTTGGATAAAAGATAAGAGTTGATCTTTTTTTGTTTGAATTTCCTTTTCTTTTAAATTTCTTTTTTGGTTTTGATCTTGTTCTTGAGCTTTTAACTGGTTAACTTCATTAGATATTTCATCAAGTTTAGGTCTTAATTCCTATAAATAAATAAAAAAATTTTTTTGTGGTCATTGCAAAGTCTCATAATAATAAATAAATAATACAGCAATTTCAGTATTTAACTTTTGAGTATCACTTTCAATCTGTGCTTTATTTTCAAGTAACCTAATTCGCTCATTAAATAAATTCTTTGCAGTACTTAATTGATGATTTGATTGATTTAATTTCTCTTGTAAATTTCTTTGACGTTGTAATTGCTCTTGAAGAGTCTTTCTTTTTGCATCAATTGCTTGTCGAAGTTCGGTACTAAAAGAAGGGAGAAAAAAATTATTTAATAAAAACAGAAGAAAGAGAAAAAGAAAAAAACCTTTGTTGTTGTGCTTTTTCAAAATTCCTTTGAACTTCATCTAAAGGTTGACTCATTCCAGTTGATCGAACCTATTAACAATTTATTTTTTTTTTTTGTAGGAAAAACAAAAAAAAAAAAAGAAAGAAACATCTTTGTCAAGTATTGAAACTTCTTGAGAAATTTTATTTAATTGTTGTTTGAGTCCTGAGATTTGTTGAATTGTTTTCATCATTGACAGAATTTGAGTTTCTGTTGATTTCAAAGATTCAAGGTGAGATGAAAGCTAGATTATTTTTTTCAAAAAAATTGGCCTGAGATGGAAAAAAAATAAATAAATAAATAAAAATTAATCTTACCTCAATAATTGAAACCAAAATTGGATCTTTTTTATCATTTAAGTTTTCTAATTGTTGCTTCAAAGGGGGAAGTTCATTTCTTAACCTTTCTCTAGATTCCCAAACTGGTCTTAGCTATTAGTAATGATTTTTTTTTTTTTGAAAGAAAAAATGTTTCTAAAAAAATGAAAAAAAGAGAACAGTTAAGAACTTATTGTACTCAGCTTCAATTTGATCTTTGCTTTGTTGAGCATCATTTTGAGATTGTGGAACTTTTTGAAGAGTTGTTGTAAGCTACGAATTTGTAATTTTTATTGATTAAGGACTCAAAAATAATATAAATAAATAGATAAAAAATAAATAAATAATTACAGTATCAAGGAATTTTTGGAAAGATTCTTGTTCATCAAATTTTCTTTCACATAAAGCACATTTATGATCATTATTAGCGACTGTAATGTACCTCTCATAAATATCTGAAACGACATCAAAAAGTGTTACTTTTCTTAATCTCTTTCGAACTTCAACATCAAGTTCATTTATAACATCTGGAAGATTTTGATCTCCAAGTTCTAAAAGTTTGACATCTATGTCTGAAGAAAGAAGGAATAATCATTTTTTGTGCTATTTTAAAAATAATAATAATAATAATAATAAGAAAAAAATCTCAAGTACTTGCAATTTCAGTTTCTTTCTTTTTAATGTCAGAATCAACAAGACGGATATTTGTATCAATTTCATTAACTTTCATTTTCTTTTGCTCAAGAGTTTTTAAAGTTTCTTTAATTGCTTGTTGTTTCATCCTTTTTTTTTTTCAAAAAATTTGTTCATAGATGGAAAAAAAAATAAAAGAAGAGAAGAGAAAAGAAAATACAGGTAAAGTGATTGGAATTGGTTATCCAAATCATTTATTGGAATAGTTTTCTCAGCAATTTTTTCAATTTCAGATTGGTTTTCTGAATACCTAAAATGTATAGAAGTTATTTGAGATAATATCCTTTTTTTTAAAAAAAAAAAAGAGAGAGAGAAAATGAACATTTTTTGAATTCTATCTTCAAGTTCTGCCATATCCTTCCTCTTGATTGATAATTTTGTATTTGTTTCATTCTGAAGACTTATTTTCTTCATGAGATTACTTAGTTCTGAGAGTGAATCATCAACCTTTCTCTTTTTTATTTCCAAACTTTGAATATTTTCTTCTTCAACTTTTTGATTCCAATCTCCTTCAAAAGTCTCAAGATCTTTTTTGGAAGTATTTACATTTGTTGTTAGATTATCAATTTCTGCTTGAGTAACTTTGATTGATTCAATTTTTCTGGTGAGCTCATTCATATCTTTGGAACGCATATCCTAAACCAAAAATAAATAAATAAATGAATAAAAAGAAAAGAAAAGAAAAAAGTATTACCAAAAGCTTTTGATTTGATTTAATTTTTTCTTGTGCTCTAGTAAGTTCTGTTTGTTTGGATCGAATAAGATCTTGAATTTCTTGAGCTTTTTGTTGATTTGCTCGTTTAGCTTCTTGTAAGCTTCGATCAGTTTCTTCAAGTTTTTGAGATAATTTTTGTGAAAATTCGTTTGCTTTAGAATTTGTTAATACATAATTCGCTTGTTGAAGTTCAGGAAAGATATTAATTTGATTGTTTACATCCTTCATGATTTCATTTCTCATTTCGATGTTTCTTTGATATTTCTTTTTTTTATGATTATTGGATGTTGATTAAAAATTTCAGAACAGGAAAAAATTAATTATCAAAAAAATTTTTACTTCATTTTCTGATGTTAATCTTCCTACGGTTGTTAGTTTATCATTCTTTTGATCTGTTAATTTCTTTATTTTCTTTTGGGTATCCAATTTCATTTGAATTAAGTCTCCTTGGTTTTTAACTTGATCTTGAACCTTTTCCTTATGTTCTTTAAAAAGTTGTTGAAGTTCTTGATCAGTTTCTATAAGATCATTATTAATGAATTTTTTTTCCAAAAGAAAAAAGAAAAAAGGAAGAAGAAAGGAAAGAAACCTGTAAAAAGTTCGAGATTAGCTCCCAAAGATTCTTTTTCAGATTGTTTATATTTTCTTTCTGTTGCTAAATCATCAAGACGTTTCTCAAATTTTTCAATTTTATTCATTAATTCAGATAATTCTTTGAGTTGTTCATTATATCCTTTTATTTCTCGTTCTATATTTCCAACATTTGCTCTAGATTCTTCAATTTTATTCTTGATTCGTTCCAAAGTTTGTTGAAGCTTAAAGGAAAGAAATAATTTTTTTTTAAAATTTTTCTTTCGTTTTTTTCTTAAAAAAAATTCATGAATTTGTTACCTCTCTAGCTTTTGTTCTATGAATTGCAAGATTTTCAACTCTTTCTTTTTCAATTTTAATTTCAAGAGATTGATCTTTTTTAATTTGTTTAAATTGTTCCAAAGCCTTAATATATCTTGTAGAAGCAAATATTTCATCAAATTTTTTTTTGAGGGTTGCTGGTTCAGATAATGGCCAATTAGAATCTTCTTGATGACAAAAAATAACATTTTCTAAAACTGCTTTTGAAACACCAAGTTGTCTGCTCATTTCTTTATCAATATCTCCACATCTACTACTTAAACTGATTCTCTTTTTTTTTTTTTTTGGAGTTTTAAATTAATCCAAAAGATAAATAAATAATGTAGGAGACGGGAAAAAAAAAATACTTCTCCAGAATCAGTAATAATTTCTAAAGCACTTTCAAGAGTTTTAAATTGTTGTTTTTTTGCATTTTGAGTGAGTAACATTGAACGAGTGAGAACAAGATTCTTTCCAGTGACATTTTTGAATTTTAATTTAATTTGAGCTCGAACTTCTCTTTCACCTGCAAGTCTTGGATCAAAAACAAATCCTTGACCACCTTTTCCTGTACTTGGAGGTGGATCTCCTGTTGTTGCATATTTTAAGCATTCAATTATACTCTTTTTTTTTTTTTGTTATAAAAGTTAATTGAAGGAAAAAAATAATTAATTAGGCATAATAAATAAATAATAAAAATACTGTTTTTCCTGCTCCATTATGTCCAACAATAATGGTTAAGGGAGTATAGAACTCAATAACTCCAGGTAAATCTGGACTGAAACTTCGAATTCCAGAAATCCTCAACTTCTCGATTGAAGACATTCTAATAATTTTTTTTTTTTTTTGTTCTTGAAAAAAAATGATTATGAAATGTTTTTCTTAGTGAAGATCATTCGATGATTGATTAGAGCCTCCAATATCATTTCATAATTAATTTCAATTATCATAATTATCCTTCAATAAAATTCACAAGTTATTCAATTTTGGACATTCATTCATTTAAATAAATAATTGCATTTTCTAATTCATAATCAATTGAACTTGTTTTTTAAAAAAAACTGATTTCGTTCCACAATCTCAAAGATGTTTTAAACTTCTATATATGTTATAATTCATCCATAACTACTCGTATTCTTCACTATCAAATATTTCTCTCAATATGAATCAACACTCAAAATTCTTGATGAAAAATCCATTCAATGCTATCTTTTGCATTTACATTTCCCAACTCTTCCG
>Ga0209960_1002780_pt1 | contig 16527 bp, 20 predicted proteins | sample ThiBiot_500_plan_2_FD_183947 | JGI IMG/M metagenome (GOLD analysis project Ga0209960, IMG submission 183947) | Wastewater bioreactor microbial communities from Cape Town, South Africa - Thiocy_expt_500_plan (SPAdes) | ecosystem: Engineered > Bioreactor > Thiocyanate-remediating >...
AAAAAAAAAAAAAAAAAAAAAAAAATTCCCACATTTCAAAAAAAAAAAAAAAAAAAAAATTTTTTTTATTTTCTCACAATTAACGGACTCACTATTCTAAACTTTAAACCCATTTTATTCATTTTTCAACACATTGTTAACTTTGTTATTTTATATTTTTGAGTTTAAAGTTTCGTGTTTTTTTTATTTTTAATTTTTTTTTAAATAAGAGAGGAAAGGAGAGAAAGAAGGAGGGATGACCACGCAATCTGTTCGCCCTAATGCTTTTCCTAACCTTATCACTACAAGACGCCCTTCGACTTATAATGAGCTCCCAATTGAAAACAATATGGTCATAAATGACTCAGATATCCTTGTATTATATACTGGTACTTTCACTTTTCATTTCTGTTCTTTAAATTTTTTCTTTTTTTCTTGTCTTTGTTGTAACAAAATGAAAATGAAATATAGGTGGAACTATTGGGATGAAGAATAGTATTGGAGGATATGTTTGTGAACCGAATTACTTTGAGAATAAGTTGAGAAGTATGCAACAGTTTCATGACCCTGATGCTCCAGAAGTTATTGTAATTCTTTCTTTTTGTTTTGTTTTGTTGACTATTGAATGAGAAGAAGAAAGAGTGTTGACAAGAAGAATTAATAATTATTATGAAATGATAGGGACCAAATGATCAGAAAATGTTAGTTATGCCAGAGTCTATCTTTAGAAAGAGAGTTAGATATCAAATTATAGAGGTTTATATTCTTTATTTTTAATTTCCTTTTAAAAAACAAGAAACCAGAAAAATAAATTATATCCATCAATGTAGTATTCACCACTTCTCGATTCTTGTAATATGGAAATGCATGATTGGGCAAGAATAGCATCAGATATTGAAAAATGGTATTCTGTATATGATGGTTTTGTTATTATTCATGGAACAGGTACTTTTTATTTTTTTATTTTGTATTTTTGGAAGAAATTAATGCGATTTAATCCATTAAATAATAAATTTAATAAATAAGATACTATGGCATATACAGCATCAGCTTTATCTTTTATGTTAGAGGTAATCTATTTTTCTTTCTTAAATTAATTATATCAAGATTATATTCTTTTATTTCAACAGAATCTCGGAAAGAGTGTAGTTATAACTGGATCTCAAGTAATTTTACTTTCTTTTTTTTGAAGAAAAAGAAATTTTAAAAAAAATTATATTTAGGTTCCATTATCAGAAACAAGAAATGATGCAGTTGATAATCTACTAGGAGCATTAACAATTGCTGGTCATTTTATCATTCCTGAAGTCTGTCTATATTTTCATAATAAGGTAATACTTTGAAAACAAAATTTTAAAATTCTAAGTCTGAAATCCTGAAAAAAAAAAAAAAACCTCGTGCTTTTTTCTTTTCTTTCTCCCCTTTTTCTATTCCCCTATTATTCTTTGACTTTAATGAATTCCCCTTTTTCTAATTTAATATAAAAATCTATATTTTATTTATTATAGCTCTTAAGAGGAAATCGATCAACAAAGACATCGGCTATTGACTTTGATGCTTTTTCAAGTCCAAATTTTGAACCTCTTGTTAAAGTTGGAATTAATATTGGTACTTTATTTATTTATTTTTTTTTTTCAAAATTAGGAATCAAAATTTATTTATTGTAAAAAATAAAATAAAATAAAATGAAATAGATGTCCAATGGAATCTGGTATTCTATCAACCAGGACTCGAAAAATTTTCAGTATTTACTAATATGAATCGAAATGTTGGAACTCTTAGTCTTTTCCCTGGTATCACAGGTAATTTTTTTATTAATGATTTTTTTTGAAAAAAATTGTAAATTAGAATGTAAATTGATTTAATTTTAATTAATTAATTAATTAATTTGAATTTAGAATCAACTGTACGAGCATTTCTCCAACCACCAATGCAAGGAGTAGTTCTTGAAACATATGGATCTGGAAATGCTCCTGATACTAGGTTTTTTCTTTTTTTTAAAAAAAACTCACAATAGCGATAATAAAAAAATGATTTTTCATTTCTTTTTTGTAGAAAAGATTTATTAGCTGCTTTAAAAGAGGCAACTGATAGAGGAATTGTAATTTTAAATCTTACACAATGTGGAAGAGGATTAGTAAGTGATATTTATGCAACTGGAAAGGTATAGATTTCATCTTCTATATTAATTTAGATTTAGATCATTCGAAGCAAGAAATAACAATTTTCTAATTTTAAAAGGCTTTAAAAATGGCTGGAGTAATTGCTGGAAGTGATATGACAACTGAATGTGGATTAGCTAAATTATCTTATTTAATTGGAAAATATAATGATCCAAAAGTAATTAGAGAACAACTTAAAGCTTCCCTTCGAGGAGAATTAACTATTGTTTCTGTGTATCATTCCATTATTTTTATTGATTAATTTACCTTTTATATGTGGAATGAATAATTTTTTTAAAAAAAATCCATTTATCAATAGGAAACCTCGGTTCTCATTATTGGATAATAAATTTGTTCAAACTGTTGCAGCTGTACTCAAAGCTACATCAAAAGGTGAAGTAGACTTAATTTCAAAAGCTTTAAATCCTGTATTACTTTGTGCTGCTGCTGGAAATGGTGATGTTGAAGGTTCTTATTAATTTATTTAATTTATTTTTTTTAATATTTCCTTTTTCATTCATTTTTATTTATTCATTTTGATAAATAAACTCATCATCCAATTAATATCAAGGTGTTCGTGCAATGATTGAAGCTGGTGAAAGTGTTAATAGTTCTGATTATGATCGTAGAACTCCTCTCCATGTAGCTTGTAGTGAAGGACATGTAGGAGTTGTTATATTATTAGTAAATAAAGGTGCTTCAGTACATGCTAAAGATAGGTAAATTTCATTCAAGAGTTAAATTAAATCTAGAAGACATTTATTCATATTTATCCTTTTTTTCTTCTTCTAGATTTGGATCTTCTCCATTATTAGGAGCAATTTTAAATAAACATGATGAAGTAGCAAAAATTTTGAGGTTTCATTTTTTTTTAAAAAAAAGTAAATAGGTAAATTAAATAATAAAACAAAATAGAAATGCAGGAGGTCATATTGGTCTTCCAAAAGATAGATTAGCGTATATGGCTTATAAGTAAGTTTTATTATTATTATTTTTTTCAAAAAAGGATTATTGAAATTCAGTAATAAATTCTAAATCGATTTAGTGCGGCTGCAATGGGAGATCATGAACTTTTACGTAGATTAATGGAAAATGGTGCTGACTTAAATATAACTGATTATGATAAACGAACCCCATTACATATTGTAAGCTTTTTATAACTTTAATTTTGATTTTTTAGTTTCGTTTAAGTTTAGTTTTATGGTTTTATTTTTTTACTTATTCTTTCTTTTTCTTAAGGCCGCTTGTGAAGGACAAAAGGAAGTTGTTGAATTATTATTATCAAATCCAGAGATTAATTTTAGTTTACAAGATCGATGGGGATGTACACCTCTAGATGAGGCACGAACTCGTGGCCATGAACAAATTTTAGAATTGTTCCAAAAGAAATTGTTATAATTGATAAATTTTGTTAATATTTATTTTGATATTTTTTTTTACAATTATCAAATTTGGATGATGGAAATGGATTTCTTTAATATGTGGCAATTTGATAGAAAGAACAAAGAACATTAAGAATCGAATATTTTAACTATTTGATTGACTGGAGACCGACATATTGGACAAATTCGAATTTGAGTTGGATTTACACAAGCATCACAAAGACATCGATGACCACAAGGGAGAATTGCATTTACTGCTTCCTGATCTAAGCAAATCGAACAAACTGAGTTTGAATTGCTAGTTGTGGCTTTCGTTGAAATTGAAACTTTGATCCTCATTCCTTCTATTAAGTCGTCTATATCATCTAAAACAAAAAAATTTTCATTTTTCTTGAATTCTAAATCAAGTTTTGTATTTTCTTGAAGTTTAAGTTTTGATTTAACATCACTTTCAAATTCTGGGAGTGTTTTTGAAGGTGTCTTTAAAAAATACAATTTTTTATCATGTTCAATTTCGAAGGTTGATGCTGTTTCTTTTTCCTTTCCTTTTCCTTTTCCCTTTTCTTTTTCTTTTTCTTTTTTTGGTTCTTGACTATTTTTGCGCTTTGATTCTTTTTTATATATTTATTTCTGTATTTTGAAAGAAAAATATTATTCAAAAAAAAAAAAAAAACCTAATGGAAAGTATTGTGGAAGAAGTTCTTCATAAACTTTTTCATCTTTTTCAAGAAAGCAACAAAAGATAATTCTATCAAATTGATTTGATTCTTTTTCAAGAAATTGACGAACAGTTCCCAAAGCCACATTTGCAGCTTTTAATAAATAATTAAATAATAAATAAGTGAATGAAAACAAGAGAAAATACCATTTTCATTTGGATATCCAAAATTTCCTGTACTAATACAACAAAATGCCTTGATTTTTTAAACATCAAATTTAATTTCTTTGAAAAAAAAAAAAAAGAAATAATACCAAAGATTTTATTCTGTGTACTAAGGTAAGATTTAAACAAGTTTGATAACAACTTTTTAATAGCACTGGATTTTCACCAATTGGTCCAACGGTATGAAGAATATCTATTTATTATATTTTTCATGATATTGATTTCAATAAATGGTGAATAATAAATTCAAAGACATTTTGCAGGTAACCGATGCCCTAGATTGAATGATTTTATTAATTCTCTTATTATTATAAAACAATTGAACAATCAAACCTCCAGTTATTTTTGTATCTCCAACTTGACATCCATTCAAATTAAAACACTCAGTCAATAGTTCATGTCCAGCACTAGCATGTATCGCTCCATCAACTGATTGTACTATAAATGAAATTTTATTTCTTCAATTTTATTTCATTCTTTTTTTTTTTCAAAAAAAAAATTACATATATTAGTTCCAAGCAAAGAAGGATTTGCTGCATTTACAATTGCATCAACTTCAAGTTTGGTAATATCTCCACGCCTTTAAAGATAAAATACATTAATTAATGTGATTTGAAGAAAAAGAAAAAGAAAAAGAAAAGAATTTACCAAAGTGAAATTTTATTTGCAAGGTTGTTATTAGGAGCGAATTTTGGGATAACTTGAAGATCTAAAATGTTGAGATAATTTCAGTACAAAAATCAAGAATAATTCAATGGAGTGCAATCAAATTGTTAGTGTGATTGATATGAAACTGATTCAATTTTTTCCAGTAATTCTTGTTGATTATTACAATTAGAATGAATCAAATGTTATCAACATTTCAAAGAGAAATATTATATCCAATCTTAACATTTGATTTAAAATTGAAAAAAATTGAAACTAAAGTCTTACTTTTCTTCTTTGCTCGAGGGTCTTTATCCCAAGTCGAAATTTGGTTCAATTTCATTCTCATTCCAGCTTTTTTTTGCAAATTCTTAAAAATCTCACAATGGCCGCAAGTTCTTCTTTAAATTTCACAATCTACGAATAAGTGTTAAATAAGGATTAAAGTTAAATTTTTAAAAACTTTGACTTTTTTTAAATGATTCAAGTTTTAAGTTTATAATAGGAAATAAATCAGGACGAAGGTTTTGAGCGAGGACAAAGCTTCTCACTATGTCCTTTTTGCAAAAAAAAAAAAAAAAAAAATTTGAAATAATAAGTCATCAATATATATTTCTATTCTTTTATTATTTCTTTCATTTCAATTATAATATGAAAGTGACGAATGAATAAATGAATGAGTTGAGTATTAGTATTTCAAGGTGATAAAGTTGTTTTTTTTTTATGTTTCCATCAAATTGGAAAAAATTGCATGACTCAGACTTTTTTTTTTTTGTTTTTTTTTGAAAATAAACAAACCAATCTCCAATTAAAAGGTCTCCTGGGTCCTTTATTTATTTCTTCAAATTTTTATACAACTTTGAAATTGATTTATATTTAGAGTTTAGATCAACAACAATATATACAAGATAGATTCAAACTAATGAGAAAGCAAAAATTGGAAGGATTTGAGCATCTTGAAAAACAACAAGCTCATCTGCATGATATTCAGGAATATAGTTCTTAGTTGTGATTGGATATGCATTTAAAATGTTCCTTTTATCAACTACAATATTTTCAAAATAGTATGATTTAGAGAAGAAAAAAAAAGAAGAAGAATGAATGAATGAATGAATCAAACCAATAGTACAATGAGATTGATAACCAGGCATCCTTGGTTTTCCTATAAGTGAATTTGATGATTCAGGATGTTCTGTTACTGGATAAACATTTCCTATTGATTCATTTATAAAATTAAATTAAAATTAAATCATTGATTGAAAATAAATAAAAACCTGGAATAACACAACAAATTACAAAGTATTCATTACTGTTATTGCGATCTGCTGTCAACTCTGTATATGACTGTGCATAGGATAAATCTCTAGTGAAATATACCCCTTTGTTTAATTTGATCAGACAAAAGAAAGATTTTTTTTTTTAAAAAAAAAAAGAAAAAAGAAAACCTTGTCCATAATAACCAGAATCTAATTTTGCAAGTGTTGTTAATCCATGTTGACAAATTTGCCAAATATACTTTTCACATGTTCCATGAATCATTGGAATAACTGCTGGCTGATAAGTGATTGAAAAAGAAATAATAATAAAATAAAATGGGATAAATTATTAAAAGAATGAAAATATTGTAAGAAAAATTACTTTGTTTCCATCATTCCAATCAAATTCATTAATATAATCATTCAAATCATCCAAAAAGAAAGATCTCAATTCGGAATCTGATTTAGTTTTCCAAGATTGAGATTTAAAATCTTTCGAAGATCCTAATTGTCGATCATGTAATATATTTCGGTGTGCTTCAAATCCATTTTTCAAATCCAAGTTATTAATTGCAAATACTTCTTTGAGTTTTTGAGTTTCTTGATTAAATCCAAACTTCTTTAATATTCCATAAAATTTGTTGTAAAGTAGTTCATCAATGATTTTGTCACTCTCAAATATACAGAATTTGTCAAGTTTAATTCCTTCTCCTTGTTCTTGCCATCTATCATCAACTTGCATTCCCCAAAATGAACTGGTTGTAATCTTCAATCTTGATTCCGTTTCAATTTGTTCAACTTTTGTTAAATCTATGTACTTCTTGGTCTCAGGAGAACGAATTTGAATGCTAACATCATCAAGAATCGAAAAAGTTGTTTTAATTGAGACAGTTAGTTCATATAAGGAAAATGGCGGTATAACTTTCAACTCTTTTTCTCTCTCTTTATTTCTCACAGATATTGTTACTAATAATTTTTTTTTTTTTTAGAAAAAAAAAAAAATGAATAAAAAGTAAAAATAAAAGTTACTTGGAAATCCATATTTCTTTCGATATTCAGTTTTGATTTTCAAAGGATCTCGTTGAAATTCACAAATAATATTTACAATCTCAGTATTTTGTTCTTCACTGGCAATTTCCAAACAATTTTTATTCCAAAATGTTTTTCTAAAATCAATTTGAATTCCACTTCCGATAACATATTCAATAATGTTTGAATGTCCATTTTGACAACTTAAATAGATTCCAAACATTATTTCATTTTTAATTTCATTGATATTGTGATTTTGCTTTTGATTTTTCTTTTTTATGTTTTGACTTCCAATTATTTTCTTGACTATTTCTAAATATCCTTCATGAAATGCAATATGGGTTATATATTTGTTGATACTTTCATTCTTACTTTCTGAATTATAAAGAGCTAATAATTTCTCTTCTGATATTTCTTCCTTAATAATATTTTGAATTTGATCATTACCTCCACTTTCATTTAATGGAATTGAAAATAAATTTCTTTTATCAATAATTGAATAATATTTTTGAATTGTTGAAGGAAACAAAACTTCTTGTTTCCATTTCAAATTTCCATAAAAATGAGTATTAATATATTCAATTGATACTAAACATGTATTTATTAGTATTTGACATTCTTTAATATTTGGACCTTTGATTAAAATATCCATCATTTTCAATCTATTTGGTTCTCCATGTTTTCTACTATTTGAAATAGTTTGATTTGTTTGATTTAATTCATTCTCTTGTAAATTTGATTCCATCATTCCATGCATAAATAATCCAATAAAATATTCTTTAGAATGTTTTAAAATTAATCCTTCATTCCAAATCAAAGGTTCTTCTTCAACAACAATCCCACTTAAAATATGACAAATTAATTGAGGTAAAAATGATGGATGAAACATCAATTTTTTATCTTCAATCCTTATTCTTCTTCCTAAATATTTCATTCTATCTAACTTTGGCTTTTTATCTCCTTTTCCATTTTCTTTTTTAGCTTCTTCTTCTTTCCATTTCCTTTGAGCATCGCCAACTAAATGAATTGGTAACATTGATGGAAATAGATATTCTTTAGTTTCTTTTTGAAAACATAATTCCAATGATACTAATATCTCACAAAATATTGATTTCCAACTTCCATTTTCTTTTGAAAGAATTTCATCTATTTATTTGTTTAGGAACAATTTTGCAAGATAGATAAAAAAAAATCAAAATAAAATCAAAAAAAGAAGAAGAAAAGAAAAAGAAAATACCAATAATATCATTTGACGAATAAATGTATTTTGAAGCATTCGGTTTGATAATTTTACTTAAAATATTCTTTCCAAACTTTTCTAAATCAACACAAATATATTCTTTTCCTTTTTCATTTCCATGATTAATTTTTATTGATAAAAAATCATGACTTTGAAGTAAAATATTAATCCAATGTGATCCAAGAATTTCATCTGATTTTAATATTTTTCCAATTCCAATTTCTAAATAATTTCTTTCATAAAATATTTGATTCAAATTATTAATAATCTTTTGTGGAATAGAAATATCTGGAATATTTACAGTAAATTCATCCATCACTTTATTCACAGTTTTTTCTAATTCATTTAACAACTCTTTCATTTCATTTGTTTTTGTTTTTGTACAATCCATCCACATCCATAATGTATTAATAGTTATTGTCTCTTCAAATTCAGTTCTTAATTCATTTACTAATTTGTCTAATTTAGTTTCTATCACCTCAATTGCATTTTTGTCATTTTCCTTATCTTTATGACTAAATATTATCATCGCTTCTGTTTTTCGATTTTTATCTTGACTCTTTGACGATTTTAAATTTAATAATCTCAACCAATACCAAACTTGTTCTTCAAATCCAAAATCAAAAGGATTTGCTAATATTAAGAAAATAGATCTTGAAATCCTTGTAAATAAATGAGTTCCATGATGATATTCCTTTTGGCCTCCAAAATCAATAATTTGAATATTTGTTTTTCCAATATTAACTCTTCTATCTATTTCAACACCTTCAGTTTGATGATTATTTTTAATTGTTTCAGCTTGTTGATTTAATCCAAATTTTGAGGTGATTGTCTTCATATTTTTGATTGTTTGTCTCAAAGTTGTTTTCCCAACATGTCCATATCCTAATAAATAAATTGAAACTGTGTTGAAATCTAAAATATTTCTTTTTCGTTCCAACATTTCATTAATTCTCTTGATTATTGGTTCTGAAATATTATTTCCATCAAGAGGCAAATCAGTAAGAGATGAATTAAATTTTAATGATTTTTGAATGGTGTTTACACCTTTGTCACTAACTTGATTGTCTATTATTTGTTGAGGATATAAATATGAAAGAAATAAAAAGTTAAAGATGAGATTACTTTTTAAATCAATTGAAATGATTTTTTTGCTTTTGTGAATTAAATTCGAAATTGCTTCAGTGCTTTTATTATCAATTTGATTATTTGATAAACTGAGAACATTCAATTGAATTAAATCCGAAATATTGGTGATACCTTGATCATCAATTTTATTATTTGATAAATCTAGACTTTGAAGTTTCAAAAACCTTGAAAGAAACGAAGGAATTTCTTGAATTTGATTATTTGATATGTTGAGCACTTCCAATTGAGTTAATATTTCTAAAATTTGGAACCAAAAAAGAATAAAAAAAGAAGGAATTGGTGATTTTTTTTTTTTCAAAAATATGAAGAATGCATCAAAAAAAAAAAGTTACCCATTGTTTTCGGGATTTGAGATAAACTATTTTTTGATAAATCCAAATGAATTAAATTTTCAAAATTTTCAAAAGAAATTGGAACTGAATCAAGATTTAAGTTTCTGAAAAATAAATGTGTAATTTCATTTTGAGATTTTGCATTCAAAGGAAGGAAATAAGATGGTTCGATTCCAATAAATGTTGCTGCTCTTTTGAGAATTGAAATCTTTTCACTCTTTCCAAACTCAATAGATGTTCGAAATAGATTATATTTCTCTATTTTTTATCTTCAATAAATTTTCGGTCAAATGTAAGAAAGAATTTTTTTACCCTCTAAAAATTGTTTTCTTGTTTCATCAGGGGTTCTTTCGAACTGTTTCAAGAATTCAAGAATTTTCAAATAGTTTTTGAATCTTTTTTGATATTTATCTTCATCTTTGAGTTCTTTTGCTTCTTTTATTCCTTCTTTTATTCTTTCTCTTGCAAAATCAATGAACTTTTTGTTACCTTGTCCAGGAAATTTTATGTCTCTTTCACTTGCTAATATATATTTGACAATTTCAATATGTCCTTTTGCACAGGCAATATAAAGAGGTGTTTCTCCCAAAATTATGTGTGTTTTATTAATATCTACCGTTTCATCATTTAATAATAACTTCACAATTTCAATACGTCCACTCAAACAAGCACGAAAAAAAGGTGTTTTACCAGTTTTGTCTACTTGATTTAAATCAACTCTGCTATCATTTAATAGCAATTTCACAACTTCAATACGTCCCCAATCACAAGCAATATTAAAAGGTGTTTGACCACCATGATTACTTGGTTTGTTGATATCAACTCTTTCATCATTTAATAACAATTTCACAACATCAATATATCCACTCCAACAAGCAATAGAAAAAGGTGCATAGCCAGAAAAATTATTTGTCTGATTAACATCAATTCGCTTATCATTTAATAATAGTTTCACAGTTTCAATATATCCCGATCCACAAGCCATATAAAAAGGCATGAGATCATATTCATTTGATTGATTTGGATCAACTCTTTTATCATTTAATAATAACTTCGTAACTTCAGTATACCCATAAAAACAAGAGTGATCAAAAAGCGCTTGTAATTGAGTCTCTTTACCTCCATCAACTCTTTGATCACTTAATAACAATTCCATAATTTCAGAGAATCCTTTTAAACATGCAATATAAAAAGGTGTTTCACCATATTTCTCAACTTGATTCACATCAATTCTTTCATCATTTAATAATAATTTCACAACTTCAGTATGTCCTTTCAAACAAGCACTATAAAAAGGTGTTTCTCCACCACTATCTGTCCTATTGATGTCAACCCTCTCATCATTTAATAATAATTTCACAATTTCAGTATATCCCAATCCACAAGCTATATAAAAGGGAGTTGCACATCCTTCATTCGTTCCTTCATTAACCTCAACTCTTTTATCATTCAAGAGGTATTTCATAGAACTATCTTGCCAATTGATGTTAATTTGCTTATTGAGGAGGAGTTGTTCGACTTCTTCAACATTTCCAGTAGCACAAGCAGAGTAGAACTGCTCCTCTAATGACATTGTATTCTATTAAGTTATTTAATTCATATCATTTAGACTTATCATAAGAACAATTTCATTATTTCTTTAACTCAATCCATTTATTATTTGATTTATATGACAAAATTTTTTATTCAACATTAAATACATTCATGAATACATTTGGAGAGTTATTTATGATAGACTTTGCTTTTGCTTTTGCTTTTTCTCTTTCATCAAACGAAGTTCTTTTAGTTCTGACAAGTATTGTTCTCTTGCATATTTTGGTGCAGTCTCTTGAATAGCAAAGATTGGTTTACCTTTCTGATTCTATTTTATTTTATTAGATGTAAATTTTGTTTTCTTTTTCTTTCTTTTTTTTTTTTCAATCAAAATTAATACTTGTATTGTTTGTTCAAATTGGATGAAATCTTCTTTTGATTCAATTAAAAATCCTAAAAGCATTGAAGGATCAAGTTGATGAAGTTGTAATCTTCGAACAACATCACAATGGTAACTCTATTTCAAAATAAATAAATAAAAAATAAGATAACAATCAATTTTTTTTTTCCAAAATTTTTCAAAATCAAACCTTGATTGGTAATATGTTTTGAGTTTTAAGGTCAAGATAAGGTTGTAAAATATGTGGATCAAGATAATAAAATTCTTCATCTAAATGTTTTTTGTGAGTTTTTTATTTTTTATTTTTTGAAAAAAAAAATTAACCTTGACTTGCAACAAAATACAAAGATTTACATGGTTTTCCTCCAGCAATCCCAAGGAATTGAGGATAAGTAAATAATTCCTTTTCATTGAATTAACGGTCAAAACTTTTTTAATAAAATAAAAGAACGAGAAAGAAAGTAAAAAACCTTCAAGGAATTATAATATATTGGATTTACACTTTCAACACCAAGTCTTACTGGGAGTAAAATTAGAGTAGGTTTCCATTGTCCATCTTCTCTTCCTTCAAAAGCTTTGTTATTTTATTTTATTTTTTGAAAATTCTAATAAACAAAGAAAAAAAAATTTTTTTGTTTCCCTCACCTCCAGTTGCATGTTGTTCAAATATATCTGCATAAATTATTTGTTCTTGATTTACAAAAAAAGTTATTGGAGAATTTTGATGATTCGTTGATAAATAACTGGATACATTTTTTTTTTTTCATTCAATTAAATTGTATTTTTTTTTAAAAAAAAATCAAACAAACCGCATCACATAAGCTGCGGTGGTAGGTCCAAACCATTCACCAATCTTTTTATCAAATTTTTTTCCGACTCTTGCCATATTATGAATTGAATAATAACTCTGACTTTCAAAATTGTCCGCAAACCAACTTAGAATCTATGAAAGTTGAAATTACAAATTAAATCAGGACAGATAAATAAAATTACTTGTCGATATATTTTTAATTCATCATCTGTTTGTTCTTTTTGGAGTGACCATCCTAAATACAAAAAAGAAAAAGTTGAACAGATCAAGAATTTTTTGTTTAAAAAAAAATGTGGATCAAAATACCTCTTTTGAGCAAGACCACGGAAAAAGCTTGACCCAGCATCATCTGAGTCGTTCTAAACATACAACCCCATCCAACATCAGATGTGAGAATTGTAGGGGTAATTTTTGGAAAGGAATGTCGATAAGTAAACCAGAATATGGAGTAAAAATTATTGATAAACGAGAGTAAAATTTGATGGTTAGGATGAGAATCTGTTCGGCTCACTTGATAAGGAATTATCATTAATTGGAAAAAAAAAAAATGAATAAAATGAAATGAAAAAGAAAAAAAGAAAAAGTTATTACAAGATCTTTGATTTGAAGAAAATTGCTAGAAAAAAAAAATTTTTTTTTTCAAAAAAACAAGTCAAAAGGAAAGGAAAGAAAAGGAAAGAAAAGGATACTGTATATGATGATGGAAAATCTGCAAAAGTCCAATCACAAAAGTTCAATTGGTTCTTGTTTGACTTTATCAATTTTGAAAAAGTGTAAATAAAAATCAATAACACAGAGAAGAATAAAAAAAAAAATTTTTTTTTTTTTTTTTTCACCTTCTCAGAATCTGCTACACGACCTGCGAGAGCATTAAATGATGAAGTCCAATTTGTAAATTCTTCAAGAGAATCTGTTTTTAAACTATAGACTGTTTCATGGAAAATAATTTCAAATGTTTGGTTCTCTACAGAAATAACAATTGAAAATAATTCGATTGGAAGGGAGAAGATTTGAAATGAATTGCTAGTTTTCTCCAAGGATTGTATTGAATTATTTTCAGAGGACTCAGAAATTTGATTTTCTGAAAGGTAAAGTGATAAAACTTCATCATTTAATTTTAATTGAACTCGTTTTGATTGTCCTTTATCTCCTAACCAAAGAAACTCCCCTTCTAAAACTCTACAAACAGAATCCGTTAAATTTTCTTCAACTTTTGATGCAAAGCATTCTTTGAGTTCAAAATCAGTATATACATTAACAAAAAAGCCTAAAAATTGATAATTTATAGAATTAATAATTAATGTGTTTCTAATGAAACTTAATTAACCTTCTGCAAACATTAATTCTACTTCTTTAGATGAATGGAAGAAGTGATGAAGTTTTTTATGGAATATGTTGAGTTTTTCAATTTGTTTTTTAACTGCAACTGTATCTCTTTCGCCTAATTTAATTGAATTTTTTTTTTTAGAATTGAAGATGAAGAAAATTCATAAATAAAAAAAAGGATTCACAATACCTATTGGAAAATATTCTGAAAACCAATTTTTTTTCCAGATCCCAAAAAAACTAATATCAAGAATTCCTTGATTTCCCTCGAGATGTAAATATTGAAGAATTAAATAATTTCTCATTTGTGGATTCTCACCTTTTTTTTGATTTTTTTTTTAAAAATATATCCTTTTTCAATCGAAAGAAGAAAAAAAAAGAGAATAAAATAAAAATACATTTGTCTTCTGCCTCAAGCACAAAATTTTGTAAACGATTAACTTCCCAATCATTACTCAGGAGATAATTATAAACATTTTCAAACAAATTTTCATTGGATATTGATGTTGTTTTTTTGACAATCCGAACACTATAAGCATCTCCTAATGGTCCATATCTTTGAAGTGTAATTGGAGGTTTATTCTAAAATTTTTTTAAAAAAAATATATCAGTAAATAAATAATAAATAATAAATAAGAGGAAAAAAATTAAATTAAACAATTTCAGATTGCAAAATCAATGAATCTTTCATTGCTTCTTGAACATGGAGTTGTTGTTTCTAATATTAAGGAAATGTTTTTTTTTAATGTTAAATTAAGAAAGAAAGGAGTAAAAAATCCATTTTTTTTTTAAAAAAAAAACTTCGTTTGTTTCACTATTTATAGGTTGTCCTATTGAAAAAAAAATTAATATTCTTCATCTTGAAAAAAAGAAAAAATTAATATTAATACCTTGAAAAATATATGGTTTTCCCATCATCCAAATAGTAGAAGCATCAAATGATGATTTTATATCATTAAATCTTGCTTTCTCATCTCCATATTTTAAAATAGATTGCATTGCACTCGTTGAATATAACCAAGAACCAATTTCTTTCATAAATTCTGAAGTTGTTCTTTTCTCCTTTTTTTTTTAAATCAAACCAGTTCTTCAAAAATTGCTTTCAACATTTTTTTTTAAAAAAAAATTACATTTTTGTCTTCTTGAAAATCTTGACTCGAAGTCGGACTTTGATTTGGGCTTGAATTTGGACTTGTATTAGGACTTTGATTTTGGTTTTGGTTTTGAACTTGAATTTCTTGAGGAAGGAATTTCTTTTTTATTGAACCCCAAATTGATTTTTGTGGTTCTTCACTCTTTTTTTTGAATTTTTTTAAAAAAAAGTTTTTTTTCTTATTGAGTAAAATAAATAATTACAGGTGATTTTCTTGGCTCAGGATCAAAAAATGAAATAATTGGAGTATGTACAACTAATTCATAAAATATATGAAGGTGTTCATCACCATTTGAATCAATTACAATTTGTTCCATTAAATAATTTTTATTTCCTAAAACTTTCTCTGTTTGATTCAAAGCAAATTTTCTTAAAATGTATCGATATGGCTAGTTAATTTATGGTATTATAATTATTATTTTTGAACTTAAAACTTCTTTTTGTTTTTAAAAAAAAAAATAATGATTACGGTTTCTTGAGGAATAAATGATCCTAATGATTCAATATAACTATGAGAAAGTGGATATATCAAACTTTCAATGGGATCATGATTCTTAACATTATCTTCATCATCTTCATCACCATTATCATCTTCCATTTGCCTCCCAATAGAAATACAAGATAATTGGATTGGAGCTATTTTTTTAATTTATTTCACAAAATCAATCAATCAAACAAAAGATTATCATTACAGCTAACGGAACGGAAAAATTTGAAAATAAATTAAAAATTTAAGAATTTACTTTTCACTGTTAAAAGAAACTCGATTTCCAATTGATTTAATTCTTTGATATCCAATCTAACTATTAAATAATCAAAGTTAAACAAAAAATGTTAGTTGCATAAATAATTTTTTCCAAAAAAAAAAAAAAAAAATTAAAAAAAAAAAATAAAATAAAGTTCAGGAGAAAAAATTAGAAAAGATTGATTCAAAGGGTTGATTGAAAATAAGAAAATCAAAGAGGAAAAAACAAAACTTTTCTTTGCTTGAAACAAATCATAAGGGTGTGGAGTCTTGAGAATGAAGTTGTGGAACGTCACAACTTTGCTCGCCATGTTTGTTTGTTTTTTTTTTTTTTGCCAAAAATCGATATTTTGTTTGTTTTTCTTCGAAATGACAACAAACAAAACAAACATGGCCAAAATGTCAAAGAAAGAAAAAGAAGAAAAAAAAAAAAAAAAAAAAAAAAAAAAAAAAAAATTTTTTTTTTTTTTTTTAAAAAAAAAAAAAAAAAAAAAAAAAAAAA
>Ga0209960_1002785_pt1 | contig 16497 bp, 14 predicted proteins | sample ThiBiot_500_plan_2_FD_183947 | JGI IMG/M metagenome (GOLD analysis project Ga0209960, IMG submission 183947) | Wastewater bioreactor microbial communities from Cape Town, South Africa - Thiocy_expt_500_plan (SPAdes) | ecosystem: Engineered > Bioreactor > Thiocyanate-remediating >...
CCAATCTTTGAAAGATTTTGAAAAAACCGAAAAAAAGAAAAAAAAAACAATTTTGAAGTTGGAGTTTGACTTGAATTTTGAAAGATTTTGATGGGTGAATTTCAATAAACAAGATTCATGAAAAAATGTTTATTGTTTATTGGAATATCACAAAATCTATTTTTGTTGTGACCAAGTCCTTTTCAAACTTTCAATTAAAGCAATAATATTAAATTCTGAATCATTTTCACTCATATCAATATATAAGTCACCAGATAATCTAATTCCAAGTGGACCATCCCATTGTCCAGGGTTTTTCATACATGGTTCCATCACAATTGGAATCATTTTCTTGTTTCGAGTAGTTGCATAAGTGAACTCTCCTTTACAATTATCATGTCCTTTACTGTTCAATTTCTCCATGTATGTTTTGGTTATAAAAACCAAGATAACTTCACTATCATTGATTCCTTTTGCCATTTCCTGCTCAATATGTCCAACCATTTTGTCTTCATCAAACCATGTTTTAAATCCTTGAGCTTTTAATAATTTGTTCACAGTTCCAACTCGCTCATGATTTTCTCGATTCAATTCATCTTTCACCCATGTATGTGTTAAAAATACACTTGGATTTGATGATGGTGATGATGATATTTTCAAATTGGAAATGTCTAAACAAACAAAATAAATAAAGAAATAAATAAATGAGAAAAAAAGAAGAAAGTAAATTTTACCATGAATCGTCGCATTTTGTTGAGATCGTGTTGAACCAGTTGAAACTTTGATTCTCATTCCTACTTCTAAATCCTCCATATCATCCAAAACGAAAAAATTTCCATTTTCATTGTACTCTAAAACAATTTTTGCACTTTCATCAACTTCAATTTTTAATTTGATATCATTTCTCAATTCTGATAATGTTTTTGCAGTTGTTCTTAATTTGTACAATTTTCCAAAGTGTTCAATTTCGTAGACTAATTTTAACAATAATAGTAAAAGTATTTTTCATTGGATGTTATTATGAAAAAAAAAAAAAAAAACAAAAAAAAAAAAACAAAAAAAAAAACAAATGAAAGTACTTTTTGATTCCTCTTTTTTTCTCTTTTCTTCTTCCAACTTTCTTTCTCTTTCTTTTTCTTCCAGCTTTTTTTGTTCTTTCAATTTTTTCTTTTCTTCTTCCAACTTTTCTCTTTTCATTTCTTCTTCTTTTTTCTTTTCTACTTCTTCAATTTTTTTTGTTTGTTCTTCCAATTTCCACTTTTAGAATGATTCAAGTAATTTAAATAAATACCTTTGGCAGCCCTAAGAACACCAAGTTTTTCTCTGGCTCTACTCAACTCCCTCTCGATTCTGAGTATTTCTGCTTGAGGTTCCATTTCCATCTTCTTAGCCCCGACACCAGATTTCATAATCTCGGCAGTGATCTATTATTGAAGAAAAAAAAGGTGCTTATTAATTTTGAATAGAGAAGAAGAAGAAAATAAAATAAAATAAAATAAAATAAAATAAAATAAAATAAAAATAAAAAATGAATAAAAAATGAATAATTGACCTTTTCAACACTTTCAACAGCTTCTTTTAATTTTTTCAAAGATTCTTCAGCAGCTTTAGAGAAGTTTAATAATTGTCCTTGAGCAGATAAATCTCCAATGGTGGGAGAAGCAGATTTAGAAGAAGCAATTAAAGTTTGTCCAAGGATTAAAGCAGCTTTAGAAGAATTAACTAAATTCCATTGAACAGAAGAATCATCAGGTTTTTCTGATAAACTTCGAATGGCAGTAACAAGTTGACCACAATTATCAGCAGCTCCTTTGGAGGCATTAATCAATTGCATTTGAGAAGCTTGATTTCTGTTTGAGGGGGAACAAGCTTTACAAGCCGAAATCAATTGAGTTGTTGCAGCAGCATGAGCTTTGGCAGCAATAATTAATTTTTTGAAAGCTTTATTTGTATCATCAGGTCCTAATACACTTCTAGCAGCATTTTGTAAAGCTTCAGCAGCAGTTCTCATTCTTGCTTGAGCACCAGGATCTTCTGGATTTCTGGCAGCATCTTTTGCAGCATTAACCATTTTGGTGGTTGCCTCAGCTAAAGCTTTTGCTACATCTAATAATCTAGCCTTTTCATTTGGATCAGAAGTTTTTTCAGCTTGTTGACGAAGAGCATTGACAAGTTGGGTGGTAGCAAGAGCCAAAGATTTGGCATTTGCAATAATAGCAGCAGAGTCTCCACTTGCATTGATTAAAGATTGAGTCGCAGTTATAACAATTTCTGCTTGTCTATCAATTTCAGAGAGATCACCAGTGCTCATTGTTAATCAAAGTTCCAAGAGACTCTTCAATTTCTTACTTAAAAAAATTGGGAAAAAAATCATTAAAGAGCAAACCAAAGTAAAGTAAGGGCAAACCAAAGCAAGGCTTGTTGATTGTGTTTTTTCATGATTCATTGGTTTTTACAATCAGCAAGCCTTCGTTCATGTCCTTATTCTTTCCTTAATTATTGACTTTTGTTTCAAAACTCCAAACTTTTCACAGAAACAATCTATCTGGAGTTTGATTCTCTGGTTGAATTCATGATAGCCATTTCCTATTTTTCTATTTTTTTATTTTCTTTTCTTGACTTTTTCTCTTTTTTATTTTCTTTTAACTTTAACGTTAAAGAAAAGAAAAGAAAAGAAAAGAAACCTCTGTATTCTAATGTATTCTTCTATTAGCGAGTCAATGCGAAAGTAATCCTCGCCGAAAACACAGTGATGCATCAGAAGAAAATGCTATTGCTATTCAAAAATTGATTGAAAAAAAAAAAAACGAAAAAAATCGACAGAAAAAATCGAAAAATTGATTCAAAATCGACGAAAAATTTGAACAAAATGAAAAAATCGACAGAAAAATTGAACAAAATGAAAAAATCGACGTTTGAAATCGAAAAATCGAAAAAAATCGACGTAAAAATCGTTTTTAATTATTGACCCATTTTTAACCTTCCACCATCAATCTATTCCATCTTCATCAACCCATAACTCCTCTAAAATCAACTCATCTCTCCATGATCCAATAATTCAAAATGATTTAACAATCAATTTATTTTGTTATAAAATTCATTATGTTTGTAAAAGATTCAGTTTTGATGTGGAAAAAAATGAATTTGAAAAAAAAAAAAAAATTTGAACAAAACAATGTTTGTGGGAATAGCTCTTTATTTAATAGAACTTAAAGTGAAACTATGTTAGTTTATTGAATTTGCAATACCTAACTCACTAACTATTGGAATTCGTTAAGAATTTTAAAAACAGCTCTAAAAGCTTGTTTAATGCATTTGAAGTCTGAACTGTAAGGTATTTTGTTAACGAAAATTCATATCTAAACTGCATAACAAAAAAAAAACAAGACCTTAATTATTCGAAACTTAATTATAGAGAACATTAAACTTGAGGGGAAACCCTTTGAATGATATTAAACTAATGATTTCATTTAAGAATTGCTTTGAATCATGAAAACATCACTTACAAAATCGTTTATAAAACTTCATCAATCATTTATCAATTATTAATAATATAATGAATAGATTTCAAAGATTTGATTCATAAAGTTTGTAAGATTGATTACTTACTTCGAAACCCATCAAAAATTTATGTTCAAAATTTAAATAACTAAATAACTAAATACCTTAATAAATTACAATAGATAGAATCCAATGACCTCAAAAAAACCAAAAGATCCACATAATTTTAAAGAAGTTGGCGATTACTATGTTAAAGATTCATTAGGTGAAGGTGTTAATGGAGCTGTTAAACTTGGTGTTCATAAAAAAGATGGAATTAAAGTAAATCTTTTATTTATTTTTTATTTTTTATTTAATTTTTTAATTTTCAAATCTATAATTAGGTGGCATTAAAATTTGTTTCAAAAGTTGAATTAACACCAAAACAAAATGATCGATTACAAGTATTGTGTTTGATGATCTTCTTTAACATTTCAATTCATTATCTCAAAAAAAAAAAAAATTAGAGAGAAATTAGATTTTTGACACTTCTTTATCATCCAAATATTGTCAGATTATATAATATTTTTGAATATAATGAATATTATGTCTTTGCAATGGAAAGAGTCAGAAAGGGAGAACTCCTCAAATTTATTACCAGTAATGGGTAATCATTTTTAATCTCTTTCCTTCATTAAATTAAAATATAAAATTCTCATATAAAAATCAAATTTGAATAAATTTAGTTATTTACAAGAAAACAAATTTCGAGGATTATTTCGTCAAATTCTTTCTGCTGTTAATTATTGTCATCAAAATTCAATTGTTCATCGAGATTTAAAACCAGGTTTGATCAATTTTAATGAATAAATAAATTGGTAAAAATTTTTTGAAAAAATAAATAAAAATAGAGAATATTCTTATGGATGATAATAAAAATACCAAAATTATTGATTTTGGATTAAGTAATCTCTTTGATGAAGAACATTACTTGACAACTTTCTGTGGATCTCCAAAATATGCTGCACCTGAAATCATTACTGGAACAAAATATATTGGTACTGAAAAACATTTTTTTTTTGGTTTCCATCAAAATATTTCTTTAATTCAATTTGTTTATTTATTTAATAGGACCTGGTGTTGATATGTGGTCCCTTGGAGTAATTTTGTTTGCAGCTCTTACAGGAAAACTTCCTTTTAATGGAAGAACTGTTGAAGCTACATATTCCAAAGTAAATGATTTTTTTTTTCTTTTTATTTATTTATTATTATTTTATAAATTTTCTCAATTTAATTGAATTTTGTAGGTGTTATCTGGAATTGTCAAATATCCATCTCATTTATCCCAATGTAATTTAGTTTTATTATTTTGTTACTAAAATTTTCCAATTGATTTTCATTAAATTAACCAATAAATAGCTGCAAGAGATTATATTGCAAGATTTTTGATTATTAATCCAGAAGATCGGATCACAATGAAAGAAGCAATGACAGACCCTTGGATTTTAGAAGGTTTTTTATTTTATTTATTTATTTCATATTATCAGAATAAAAAAAGTTAAATTATTTATTTCAATTTAATTTAACTCAGGATATGGAAATCCTCCTGAAACACATCTTCTTCCAAGACCAGAAACAATCCCCGAACCAAATCAAGAAGTTTTTCAACAATTATTGGATTACAATTATTTACCACATGAAGGTTTCTTTTTTTTTTTTTTTGAAATAAAATAAAATAAAATAATAAAATAAAAAAATAAAAATAAAAAGTCAGTGAGGCACTCAATAATCCTGAAGCTAATCCAATTAAAAATACATATTTCTTACTCCTTGAAAAGAAAGATCGTGATCAAGTTATCAATACAGAGCCTGTTCGTGAGAAATTCTCCCTTTCTAGTTTCTTAACTCATTCATTGAAATCAAGAAAGAATAAATTCGATAAAGGTAATTTTCTTTTTTTTTAAAAAAAACTTTTTTCATAATAATTATTTTCTTTTTTTTCTCGTAGATGGATTTTTACTTGATATTACTTACATCACTGAAAGAATACTTCGAATGACGTATAATTCTCTTTTTTTTTTCAATACTTTCTTCTTCTTCTTCAAAAACAAATTTATTTTAGATATCCAATGGAAACTGTTGAATCATTATTTTTGAATCCTTTAAAAGAAGTTCAGAAATTTTTTGAAAAGTATCACAAAGATCATTATAAAATTTATAACTTGAGTAATGCTCAAACTCATACTTACTCACATGATAAATTTCATCAAGTAACAAGAATCCCTGTTCCTGATCAAGGAGTTCCTTCTTTATTGGTTTCTTTTAATTATATTTTTTTATTTTTCTCTTTTCTTTCCATTTTATCTTTCTTTTTTTTTTTTTTTTAGAGTCTAAAAGAAATTTGTGAAGACATTGATAAATATTTGAGTGAAGCTCCCGATAATGTTGTTGCTATCCACGGAAAACAAGTTCTTTTTGTCTTTCAACAAATGAAAAAAAAAATCGTTTCCAATTTTTAATTCGAAACAAAACAAACTTTCAGGATATTGTTCGTCCAGCTATGGTTATTTGTGCCTATTTAATCCATTCAGATCTCTCTGATTCAGTCGATGTATTTTTTTTTTAAAAAAAATGAACTTTCTATTCTTATTTCAAAAAATCATAAAAAATTCAAAATTAGGAAGCAATTGCTTATTTCCTTGATAAAATGTACCCTGGGGACAATCCTAAACAAATTTTTACACCTTCAATGAAAAGATATTTGAGATATTATCATGTTTTTTTTCTCTCTCTCCTTTTTTTTTCTTTTCTTTCTTTCTTTTGAATTTTCGAAAAATCCTTTAGGCTTTCAAAAATTCAGGATTTAAACAAGTTCCTGAAAAAATATTTTGTATCTCTTCGATAGAAATAAGTCCAGTTCCAAATTTTGATATTTATAATGGTTGTGATCCAGCAGTTAAGGTTAGAATTTTTTTTTTTTCTCTCTCTTTCATTTCTTGTTTTCATTTTTTTTACAAAAAAAAAAAATTTACCTAAAAAAAAAAAGATTAAAATGAATGGTCCAGTTATGGTCAATGTGAAAAAAACTGGAGCAAATAGACATTATAAGTTGGATTTTTATTTTTATTTTTTTATTTTTATTTTTATTGTTGAGTGAATTTTCTCTCAATAGCTCGAAAAAGGATACTTCAATTCGAATTCCTTGTGATACAGTTCCTATGTCAAATGATATTTTTATTTCATTTAGAGATAAAGTATATTTTTTCCCTTACTTTTTGAATTTTTGTTCTAAAAAATATAAAAAAATTAGGATCCACTTTCAGCAGAAGAAATGTTTTGTTTATTTTTCCACTTATCATTCTTAGATGAATTTTCTTTGGTAGCAAGTGATTCTACAGTTGATGTAATTGAACATGGTAGACATTTCCTTTTCTTTCTTTCTGAAACTTAGTTTTCTGACTTTATTTATTTATTTATTTTCATTAAGATCAAGAAGTTTTGGATGAATTTGTTGTCATTGATCAAACTGAAACAACAAGAGGTGCAAGTATTGCTTCAAGGTAATTCTTCTTTATTATTTTCTATTTTAATTTTTTCTTTGAAATTTCTAATTTTCTAATTTCCTTTAGATTTTCAATTGTTCTTCCAAAAAATCAATTGGATATTGATAAACGTCTTTCAGATAAATTCCCAGATAATTTCTCAATTACAATTACATTTACTGAACCAAAATTGAATCAAAAGGCATATGTTGAAACCAATTCAAGTTTCTCACTTTCAAATGCTCTTTCTAATGTGTAATTATGCCCAATTTTTTCGTTAATTTTTAACTTTATAATATTTTGAGTTTTTTGAATTTTATAAAGGAAATAAATAAATAAATAAATAAATAAAGAATAAGCTCTAACCAATTAATTAAACTCTGTAAATATTTATTTATGTTTGTTGTTTGTAATTAATTATCTTGAAGTTTCATTTTTTTTTTTGTTTTATTTGAAACTTTGATATAAACCAATTATACTGGTAATGGTACCAATTAATCCAACAGTTCCACCATTAAAGTTGACAAATTCCAATCTTGTTGCGGGAATCCAAATATCCAAACCATTCTTAACCAAACTTAATGTTTGTTCTTTTCGTTTCCTTTTTATATTCAATTTTTTTAAAAATTATTAAATGATTTAAGAAATTACTTGAAACAAAATAAAATAAAATAAAATAAAATAAAATGATTACACAAGGAGATCTTGTTTTTCCTTTTCATTGGCACTTTCTAAACTCTTGTTAATTCTGGACAATTTGATAATATCTAAAATTAATGAGCACAATAAACCAAAGAACCATCCCCGAGATTGTGTTTTATCAACTTTTTCAGAAGCTGCTTTAGTCAAGACTCTATATCCAACTTTATCAAGCTAAATTATTTAAACAATTATCAAATAATTTAACTAATTTCTGGTTTATATATTTGATTGAAAAAGAAGAAATACCCATTGAATATGATCAGCAAGCATCCAGAAAGTGAAAGAGATGGATTTGATGATTGTTAAATAACGAATCAAGGGATCTTTAATAGTTGATGATTTTAAAAGTTCTTGAATATATTCAAGTGAACGAGCAAATCTAAACACTATTATGATCATTTAGATTTTGTATTTGATTCTTCATTAAAATAATTATTTTAAATAAAGAAATATAAACATTTTCTTGCTTGACCAACATTTTTTGCTCCTTTATCAAGTTTTGTAATGAGTTCTTTATCCCCAGCAGATTTTTCGAGCCTATAAACAAGGAATTTGCTGTAATAAACAAGGAAACGATAGAATTTATCTCTTCCAGCTGTTGTCTTCAAGACTACAATTAATCTCTCAAGTGCTGTTCCCATCTATTAGAATAAATTGAAATATGAAATATGAATGAATCAATGTTCAATTTTTTTTTTTTTTTGTTTGGCTTAATTATTCAATTCTCAATTCGAATTTTTAAAATTTTTGTGATTGATATCAATTTGAGATTCTAAGTTACATTTCAACACTCAAGCATTGAATTCTCTTTCATCACATAAGTTTATTCATTTTCTTAATTATACTCACAAGAAAAAACTGTTATTTTTTTCAAAAAAATTTGAATTTTTTCACAAAATTTTGGATTTTTTTTTTGTTTTTTCGAATGAATTAATTGAAATATAAGTTACTTTCAATCACTTCAATCATATTTTTCAAACCAAACAAACAAAAATCACTTCAATAATGTCACTTCAATCCAATTTATGAAGTGAAGAATATCGTACATCAATTGAGTGTCTTCAGAAAAGTCTCAAATTTTCTGAAATTGATTGAATCAGTCACGTGAAACATTGATAGATCACGTGATTATATCAAAGTCAAAAAAGTGTTTTTGTGAAGATGTTGATGGAAGACTCAAGTTCAAAGTCCTTTGAAAGTCTTGTGAAACAATGTTTGATTTTAATTTCTGATATCATTTGGAATGATGTGGAGTATTATTCTGAAGAAGGTCTGTAACTTTTTTCCTCAAGTTGTTTGTTTGGTTTGAAAAATATGATTGAAGTGATTGAAAAAAGAAATCTACAAACTTCAATCCAATTGAGATCTGAAACAGAAAATGATTGAGAAATAAAATTATCTTGACTTTCAATCTAACAATTTGAAAATATTAATTTGGAGAAACTGATTTTGGTTTTGATTTTGATTTAATTTTGATTTTATTTCTTCTTGTTCAAAACATTGAAGAAAACTCCAAAAACAAATCCAATTATATTGAAGAAAGGAACCCAAAGGAGAGGAGGAAGGAATTTAAATGTCAAGATTTGAATTAGAGGAGAAAGTTGCCAAGTTAATTTCCTAGATGAAAAAAATTCATTGTTTTTCTTTTCAAAAATAAATAAAGCTATAATACATCATTGGCCAAAATCCTTGAGAAATAGATTTTTGAATGTCTGAACCTTGTTTTCCATTAATATAAGCCATTGAATACAAATAAATATAATTTTCAATTGGTGCAAAAATAACATTGGAAATTAATAATTGAAGAATTGAAACTAATGCTCCTGATTTTCCTATTGATTTTTTTTTTTTTTTTGAGAAAGAGAAATTCAATTATTTGAATTATAATAAATAAATTTTGAACAATAAAATAAACTTCAAAAATCAAACATTAAAAATTTACCTTCAAAAAGTTTGCCCAAAAGATTTGTATACAATACATGACCAAGAGGTCCATTAATTAACAATCCATACAAAGCCATTTTAATGATTCTTCGAATATCAATCTTTTGTCCAGCTATTAGTTTATTTCAATCTATTACCATCTCTCTTATTTTTCAATCACATCTCACATCAAAAGAATTTTTTTTAAAAAAAATAAACAAAAATGAAAATAATAATAAAAATTAAAAAATTTACACAATTGTTGAGCAGATAATTCTTCAATTCCTTTCAAAGTCATAGAAGTAATTGCTTTTGTTTCCAGAGGACGAGTGGAGAGGTGGGTTAAATATGAAGCCAAGAGACTTGTAAGAAGGCTTGGTTGTTTGGAGAGAGACATCGCTTCGAATCACAACAAAAATCTGTAAAAATTAATTGGGTGATTGAAAAAATCTACCCAGTTCAATAATTGTTTCCTAATAAACATGACCAGGGTGATTCAAAATAATCCCCCCTTAGGACTTTGAGATCCTCTGATATTTGTTCTATAAACTGATAGATCACTCTCTTGTAGTTGTAAATAATGTAGTAATTCAATTCTATTTTATTTTCTTTGAATAATATCTGGAAAAAAAGAAGGTTTTGTTTCAAAAATTCATTTGATTTGAATCATTTATTTAAATGTTTAATTAAAGTTCTAATATCATTTTCTGAATCAGTTTCACTCATATCAACATAGATATTACCACCTAATCTTAATCCAATCGGACCAATCCATTGTCTTGTATCTTTCATACATGGCTCCATTATAATTGAAATCATTTTCTTTCCTCTATTGGCTGCATAGGTAAATTCAGCTTTACAATTATCATGTTTTTTAGCTGCAACTTTTTCCATATAAACCTTGGTAAGAAAAACTAATAAAATATCACTTTCATCAATTCCTTCAGCCATTAAACTATCAACGTGTCCAATCATTTTCTCTTCATCAAACCATGTTTCATATCCTTGTTCTTTTAATAATTGGTTCACAATTCCAACTCGTTGATGGTTATCTCTATTTAATTCATCTTTCACCCATGTATGCGTTAAAAATACACTTGGTTTTGCCTTTCCTACAAAAAAAAAAACAAAATAAAAAAAAAACAAAACAAAAAAAAAAATCAAACCAAAATTTGTTGGTAATTGTTGAGGACTTTCTGAATGAACTTCTTCTATTCATAATTTTATTTATTGATTTATTAATTTATATATTTTGCAAAAAAAAAAAAAAAATCAAACCAAAATTTGTTGGTGATTGACGAGGACTATCTGAATGAATTCGAGCTATTTAATTTTTGTTCGTTTTTGATCTTTATCTTTTTTATTTACTTGTCAAAAAAAAAGAAGGAAACCTTGAGTTGTTGAAATGTTGTCAATTTCAATTTCTTGAAGAGAATTACTTTTTTCATTGGTGAACTTTTCTTGTTTCTCTTGTTTTCTTTGATTTTCTAATTTCCTCCTTTTGAAAATCAAAAAGGTTATTCCACCAATAATTACAATTAATACAATAAGTCCAATAACTATCCCTGCAATTCCACCTGATGAAATACATGTTCCTTCTCCATTCTCACAGTTTTGATCTGTTTTATTTTTAATTTTCTTCTTTTTTTTTCTGAATAGAAATAATTACCATTTTGAGTTTGACAATTAATTCCACCAAAACCAAGTTGGAAGAGTTCCTGAAAGTTGATTAGAAGAGAGATCTCTATCCATATTTTGAAAGTTTACAACAAAAATAAAATTCAAAGAAGGGATGAAAAAATAAATTACAGTTCCTGTAATTTTGTCAAATCTCCGACTTGGGTTGGAATCGTTCCTGAAAGTTGATTAGTAAAAAGCTCTCTATTCGTGTTTGAATGTTAATGGAGTATTGAATATTTCAATTATTTGAAAAGTTAAGCAGGATTTTTTTTGGAAAAAAAAAGAAAGAAATTGGTGATACAAAAGTTATGTGTAGAAGTAAAGATAAAATATTGACTTACAGAGATGTCAAATTTCTCAAATTCCAAATTTGGGTTGGAATCGTTCCTGAAAGTTGATTATGACCAAGATCTCTGTTGTTATTTTTTGATGAAAATTTGATAAACTTAGCTTTAAAAAAAATAATAAATCAATAAATAAAATGTGAATTTTACAGCAGATTTAAATGGACCAAATTTCCAAGTTCTGTTGGGATTGTTCCTGTAATTTGCATACCAACAACCCTTCTATCGAGGGTTTTAAATTTTAAGAGAGAAAAAAAATTATTAAGAAAACAATAAATTGATTTTTTTTTGGATACAATTGTTGTAGATGAGTCAAGTTTCCAAATTCAGTTGGAATTATTCCTCCACCACCTGTAAAATAAAGCAGTCTATTTACAATTGAGGATTTTCAAGATGTTTTTTATTTTTCAAAAAAAAGAAAAAAAAAAAAGAAAGATACAATGAAATGACACTTTGATAAGGACTTGAATCGTCACAAGTGATTAAATTTTGTCCACATAAATCATTTTCAATATTCCAATTTAAGAATTCTGTTGAATTTAATGAATTATACCAATTCGCTAAAATCGCTTGTTCATCAGGATGCAATACACCTATTGATCAATAAATTGCTCATTTAAATCAAAAAGAAAACATCGAGCTGAAGTAACAAAAAGAATCAGAAAGTGAGAGAATCTAAAAAGATATGAAGAAACAAAAAGAAAACAACCTAAAGAGAAGTGAAACAACAGACAAGAGAGAAGAAGAATCTTCATGAAAGAGAGAATTATGTTGATTAATTGTAGTTTCAAACTGTAAATTAATTGTAGATCCAAAGTTTCAAACAAAGAAGAAGAACTTTCCAATTTCTGATTCTGAAGAAATTAATTAATCGGTTCATCGTTGTTTCAAGTTTTTTTCCTTTCAAAGTATTATATTAGGAGAAGTTGGTTGGTACTCCTGATGAAACTTTGATCGATTTAAATTTCCTTCCTAAAGACTTCAAAAAGTTGGAAGCTTGAAAAAAGAGAAAGCGAGTTGTTGGGAGAGTTTACTAATCATTTTAATTATTAAAGTTTGATTCCTTTCAAACAGTCTATACTTGCAAGAAACCAGAATTAAAAAAAAAAAAAAAAAAAACAAAAAAAACTTGCCTCCAAATCGATTTTGAAATTCAAAGATCTGTAAATTTCCCTTCTAAAAAGAATACATTTCCGAAGTGACAACATAGTATAAGAAAGAGATTGGAATTATTTATTCAAAGTGAGAACAATGATATTAAAAAGATCTTCTGAAGAAATAAATCCACTAGCATTAAAATTTTTGAGCATTTTTATGTATATTTTCTTGTGATTTCTATGATTTTTTTATGTAAATTTTTTTGTTATTTTTGTTTTTATTTTTTCGAGAAAATGAATGAATGAAATGAGTCAAGAAGAAAGAGAAAGAATGAATGAATGATGAAAGTTACCTTCAAATAATCCTACACCAAAACTGACAGCTCTCCACGATCCTAACAAGTCTTTAGTGGTCAAATATTTTGCTATTAACCAAATTTCTTGAAAAAATTCGGAACGAAAAGGAAGCACGAAGAAATTGAAACTCATTATTATCAAACAATGAAGATTTTTTAAAAGAGTTTGACTCTGCAATTCCTAGTTAAAAGGCTAAAATTGATCAGCAACTCTTCTTGATTGAATCCGAACCATACTGACCAACTCTATACTTAATTTTTGAAAGTTGTTTTTATGTCCACATCCTAAAAAATAACTCAACTGTGTTCAAATCCATTATCTTAAAAGGGTTTTATAAAGAAACAACTGCAAGAAAGTCATTCAACTCCTTGAATTAAGAACTATATTGAAGATCCATCAGATTGCAGAAATTGAGAGATTCTTAATACAATGTTTTATGAATTCAGAATAAGAAAAGTAAAATCTCAAAGTTTATGGTTCTTGCATTTTTGGATAAAAGAGAAATAGGTTTTTGTTAAAGGGTTTCAATCAAAGGGAGGGAAGTGAATGTGGAGGAATCTCCTTGTTGATGTAACAGCTTGTCCAATTATACGCCCTCATGACCATCAGAAACTCAAACAGCTGCCTCATACTTCAACACATGGGTTCTGTGCTTGCTCACACTATCCAGGTTCAGTTCATGATCTCACCATCTACCACACAGGTGGCCTCCCATGGGAAATAACATATGAAGAAGAGGTATTGGGCGACAAGGGATACATTGGAGGATACAAAGTAGTGGCTCCTTTTCGAGGTCAACTTTCTGAAGAACAGAGACTCTTCAACCTTGCAGATAGCCGAAGACGTATACTCATTGAGAGAGCATTTGGCAGACTTAAGGAATTTCAGAGTGTCCATAGGACTTGGCGACATGACAAGGAAAAACATAAACAAGTTTTCGCCGTATGCGTCTTCCTTACTAATCTCAAGATAAAAGAGAGGCCTTTTACCGCAACTCTAATCAATCCATTAATGATAGTAATTAGCATTTTTTGTTGCAGCAAAAGATATCTATCCAGAAACCTCACAGGCATAGTTGAGCAAGGCATCATTCTGCAAGATGATGAGCAATCAGGCAATTTTGAGATTTAACAATCCGCACAAAAGAGAAATAGGTTTCGTTAAAGAGTTTCAATTGATCAATCCATTAGAGATCTTGCATTGTTTTTTCTTTCTGATTATTCCTTTGTTAGAGAAGCTAATTGGACAAGAATGAGCAAGAGATGAAGCAATTTTGATTAACAATCCAGGACAAAGAGAAATAGGTTTTGTTAAAGAGTTTCAATCAAAGGGAGGGAAGTGAATACTATAATCAATCAATCAATCCATTAGAGAGATCTTCTTGAGGAGCAATAAGATCTTGCATTTTTGTTTTTTTGATTATTCCTATGCTAGAGATTTTGGAAATATACCTTTTTTCATCAAAGGAGGTGGTGAATGTGAAGGTATCAATCCATTAGAGATCTTGCATTGTTTTTTCTTTCTGATTATTCCTTTGTTAAAGAAACTAATCGAACAAGAGTGATAAGCAATAAATCAAGCAATTTTGATTCCAATTCCAGCACAAAGAGAAATAGGTTTTGTTAAAGAGTTTCAATCAAAGGAAGGGAGAGTGAATGTGAAGGGAATCAATCCATTAGAGGAGCAATAAGATCTTGCATTTTTGTTTTTTTTTGCAAAAAATGTATAAAAATTTGGGGTGATTGAAAAAAATCTACCTCGTTCAATAATTATTTTCTAATAAAAATGACCAGGGTGATTCAAAATAATCCCCCCTTAGGACTTTAAAAAATTCCAACTCTGATTCCATTTGAGATCCTCTTCTCTTCCTCTCTTTGCTCTCTCTGATGTTTGTTCTATAAGCTGATGGGACAACTCTCTTGTTGTAAATAATGTAGTAATTTATTTCTATTTTCTATTTCCTTTGCAATTTTTTTTTATTCTTTTTGGTTCTTTTACTATTTTTTTTTTTTTAATTTTTTTCATAATAGATAAAAAGAAGCAAAGGAAGCCCAAAAGAATGAAAGATTCATTCTTTCAACAAACTGATTGAGAGATTGTCCATCATTTCAGAATGAGTATTTCGTTTCAATGGATAAAAGAAGTGACAATGTTTAGGTTAGAATCTTTGGACAGTAATATTATTCCTCACGCGGCTTTAGTTGCCAACAATATTGAGGTTAGAATCTTAGAAAGTTAACGTGATTTTCTTTACAAGCATACATAGTGCGTTGTGTAGTCTACAGGAAAGATGAAATCCATGAAACAAGGAAATTTTTATTGTGCTTTTTCATGTGGTGAATAAAATTTCTTCCTTTGTATCCATTGTTAGATTGTTTGGTAGCATGATCGTCAAGAGTATGAAATTTATTTATTCATTTATTTTATTTATTTAAATCATTTAATAATAGATCTCTAACAAGATCAGATTCAAAAGCAAAAAATTGACCAAATTTTTTCCTCATTTGAAGACCATCATCAGTTAACTCAAATTCGTCCTTTAGGTCTAATAATTGTCGTGCATCAAGGAATAATTCTTTTCTCCAATTCTGTTTGAAACATTCTCCTACTACTCCAATTGGAAAACCAAGTTGTCACTTGTCGTCTTTGATATTCTTTGCCCAATTGGCGATGGAGGTTGATGAAAAAGTCGTTTGATGGGTAGGGTGAAGAAAAGAATATAAATTTGGAGAGGATTAGTAAAGGACCTTTTGTTGGTTATTTTTCTTTCATCTTTCAATTTTTTTTTTTTTCTGACTAAAAAAAAAAAAAACTTTCTTCAGAAACTCTTCCACTTTGAGAATGAAGAAAAGAGTGAAGTTTTGTTATAAATAACTGATTTTGGAACAACTCTTCCACAAATTCGTCAGTAATATTGATTTCTTGTTTATTGGGGGGTTCTTGGTTATCGAATAGAAAGGTTTCAAAGAGTCATTTTTTTAAAATTTTATTAGATTTCTTATTTATTTTTTTCTTTCTTTTTTTTTTTTTTAGAGCAAAGTTTGAGTCATAATTTTTGTAAGGATATTGACATTGGTGCATAAGAGCGATAATGGCCTCTAATCCATTTTGTCTCCACTTTTGAAGAGGAGATTCATCTTTCAGATTTGCCCTTTTAGGTCTAATAATTGTCGAGCATCTTGGAATAATTCTTTCCTCCAACTCTCTTTTTAGGTTTCTATTGTTGGGGGAATTTTTGCAACACTCTCTGTAAAGTTTGTTGTTTTAAACCAACGTGCATACTCAGTGACTCTTCTATTTGTTGAAAAAATTACCCAAATTAAAAAAATTGTGTCATTAGGTTATTCGGAAGATCTTTTGGATGAATTCAGGCAGACGCCAACCTTTTTTTTT
>Ga0209960_1002786_pt1 | contig 16483 bp, 13 predicted proteins | sample ThiBiot_500_plan_2_FD_183947 | JGI IMG/M metagenome (GOLD analysis project Ga0209960, IMG submission 183947) | Wastewater bioreactor microbial communities from Cape Town, South Africa - Thiocy_expt_500_plan (SPAdes) | ecosystem: Engineered > Bioreactor > Thiocyanate-remediating >...
TTTTTTTTTTTTTTTTTTTTTTTTTTTAAATTTTGAAAATATTCGATATTCAAGTTTTATTATTTGTAAAGAAAATAAAGAGATCTCTCTTGTAAAAATTTATTCATAATGCTTTAACAAAATAGGCTCGTAGATATGATTCAAGAACAACCATCTTCTCTCCAGAAGGTATTTTCTTTTTCAATTTAAATTTTTCAATATTTCTCAAATAAATAAAAATGCTGAAACAATAATAATATAGGTCGTTTATATCAAGTAGAATATGCCATGGAAGCAATTAGTCATGCAGGAACTTGTCTTGGAGTTCTTGCCTCAAATGGAGTTGTATTGGCCGCTGAAAAAAAAATAGCCTCAAAACTTCTTGAACACACTCGCTCAAGTGAAAAAATTTTCATATTAAATGAGTTAGTTTTTTTAATTTTGATTCTAATTATTAATTCTTATTTTACAAAAAAAAAAAAAACTCTAACATTTCAAACATATTTGATTTGTTTTAATATTGGCAACAAACGACCCAAATATCATATATTTATTGTTTTTGGACCAATCACTTGCCAAACAAAAAAATTGCTTTTTCTCTTGATTTGATTTATTTTTCTTTTGTTTATCAAATTTAAAGAGCTCGAAAAACAAATTGCAAATATTCTTTCATTTCACATTTATCTTTTTCTCTTTTTCTTTCCTTCTAGATTCTAAACTTTTTATTTTTTATTAGCCATATTGCTGCAAGTGTTGCAGGAATTACTTCAGATGCAAATACTTTAATCAACTATGCAAGACTTTCTGCACAAAGACATACATTTTCTTATCAAGAACCAATTCCTGTTGAACAATTAGTCCAAAAAATTTGTGATTTGAAACAAGGTTACACGCAATATGGAGGTCTTAGACCTTTTGGAGTTTCTTTTATTTTTGGAGGATGGGATAGAGAATATGGTTTTCAATTATATCAATCAGATCCATCAGGAAATTATGGAGCATGGAAAGCTACATGTATTGGAGCCAACAATCAAGTAGATTCCTTTTCTTTTTTCTTATCTTAATCTTAAACTCAAACTTATCTTTCATCATCAACTTAGGGTGCTCAATCAATTCTGAAGCAATCATTAGAGAAAGAAAATGAAGAAGTTACTCTTGATAAAGCTTTAAAACTTGCAGTTAGAGTTCTTTCTAAAACTATGGATTCTACAAATCTTACTCCAGAAAAACGTTTCCTTTTCTTTCTTTCTTTCTTTCTTTTCTTCTTTTTCTTGTTATTTTAAGTTCAAAGATATTAATTTTCCTTCTTATAAATAGTCGAAATTGGAGTAATGAGTCGTCAAAATGATCAAACATATTTTACACAACTTGGAGCAGCTGAAATTGAAGTATTATTGAAAGAAATTGAAGCAGAAAAGAAAGAAAAAGAAGAAGATTAGAAAAAAATAAAAAATAAAAAATAAAAAAAATTCATTGTGATAAATAAAAATAACAAAAAATTTATTTTCTTCTCTTTTTCTTTTTTTTCTTCATTACGATAACAAAATGTGTTTGAATAGCATGATTTATTTGACACGAGCTTTTTTAGCTTCTTCTTTTTCTGCTTGTTCGACTCTTTGTCTTTTCTTGACCATATTTTGCACATAACGTTCTTTTTTCTTTTGACCTCTTTCAATTTTTGTCAAAAGTCGTTTATGTTTCTTCTTCATCATAATCTTAGCCAAATCTTTAGTTTCTTGTTCTTCTTGTTTTTGTTTCTTGAGGACCTAAATAAAAGAGAGAAATGTTTAATCAAAATGGTCTGAAAAAAAGAAAAAAAAAAAAAGAAAGAAATTCACCTTTTGTTCTTTAAGTTTAGGATTCAAAGTTTTTGGTTTATATTGTGAATATGAAACTCCTTTTGCTTCGGCTTCTAATTCTCTTTGATAAATTGCTTCATCATCCTAATTATTTTTTTTTTTAAAAAAAAATTAAAATTCAAAGAAAATAAAAATAAAAATTACATCTGAGTCAAGTGCTTCTTCTTGTTCCTCTTCTTGATCTTCTTGGTCTTCTTCATCAAGGTTTCTATTTATTTCATCTTCTTCATTTTCTTCTTCTTCATCACCTTCTTCTTCATCTTCTTGTAACACTTCATTATCACTATCTTCTTCTTCTCCTTCTTGTTCATTCTCTCCATTTTCAGTTAAAGCTTCGACAGGTCCAGAAATTCCATCAGCAATTTTTCTCAATTCTACTAATTCAGGAGGAATATAATCTCCTTCTTGTTCAACAACAAAAGGTGAAAAATGAGGTGGAAGTTTTGTTCCAGGTGTATATTTACGAACGGGAAGGAGTCTAATTTTTTTTTTAAAAGAAAAAATTTAGGTAAAAAAATTCAGAAAATATATATATATATATATTTACGTTTGGAAATTAATGCAATCAAAAATCCATTGAGGTTGAATATAATCTCTAGAAAGGAAAGTGTGTCTTTGAGATGGGCGATCAACAATATGATGAGTAATTGACTATAAGAATTTAATTTTAATCATTTGGAAATAGAAAATAATAAGGAAAAAAAAAAAAAAGTTTTTACTTCATCTTCTTCTTTAAATGGAGAACCTTCTCCACTTTCCCAACCAAGTTTACCACCAAAACAACGAATCAAAAATTCAACTGAGTCTCTTGGAATTTCTCGACTTAAAAAGAAGACACATCCAGAGAATAACTTTATTTATTTATTTATTTATTTGCTTTTAAAGAAAATTTTTTTAAAAAAATAATGTACTTTTTGGAATCCTTTAATTTGTTTATCTTGATCTTTCATTTTTAAGTATCCGAAATCAACAGAATTTTCATTTTCAGCTTTATTTTCAGGGAATTCATCTAATTGATTCTATAAAGAATGGAAAAAAAAAAAAAAATCAGTATCATAAAATAAATAAAAATAAAATAAAATAAAATAATCATACATTTTCTTTTTCAGTTTCTTCTTTAGATTCATCTTCTGTAATATTTTGTTCTAAAGTATCTAATTTAGTTTTTAAGGAAGCAATTCTAAGTTGTGATTGTTTGGCTTGTTCCTAATGGATTATAAATGTTAGATATAAAATGATAAAGTATAAAATATTTGAAGTAAGGAAGAGAAAAGAACATTTTTAGTTGAGATTGAAGTTGAGTTTCCAGTACCATTTTGAATGGATTGAGTAATCAAAGAAACATTATCTTTATTAATTTTATTTGTTTAAAAGGTCAGAAAATCAATAAAAATGATTGAAGGAAGAGAAAGAAATTACCTGTAGCATCTTTTTTTTCAAGAACAAAAGAGGAAAGCCCATACCCAGCTTGATCTTTTTCAAATTGAATTAATGGGGGATAGTGATAATTTTCATCTGTATAAAGTTTGTAATTTACAAATCCTAAAAGAGTTTCATAAAATTCCAAAAATGTGGTCATAACCCTTAAATCAACATCACCTGGGATCTAAACATTTAATTTTTGTTAAAAGGTTTGAATGAAAAAAAAAAAAAAAAAAAAAAAAAAAAGATGTACAGTTTGAGTATAAGAATAAGGAACAATCCAAGTTACAGTTTGACCTTTAATTTCAGCTTGATAATAAATTCCTTTAATTGAAAGGAAAACTTTTCTAATAGCATTGGTAGCAATACAATAATGTTGAAATTCGGCTGTAAGTTTTGTACAACTCTCAATTAATCTTTGATAAATTTTTCTTGACTTTGCCATTCTAGAGAAAAGGAAAACCATACAAAGAGCATCATCGAGATCACGAACAGCATCGATAAATGTTGGGTATCTTTTGATTATTTTATTTTTTAAAGAACATAGAAATAGAAATAAAATGGAATAGTAATTAAAATCCAACCTTTCACGAATTAAGTGATCAAGTTGATAAACAGGTTTATTTTGTTTCAAATGAGCAGCAATGGAATACTCTTTTTTTCCAAGAGCTCTACGTAATTTACGAGTAAATGCTTTAAAGTCTCTAAATTTTCTCAACAAAGGTTCATGTGCAAGGAACAAAATATCCTTAACCCAATATAAAGTTTTAGGAGAAGAGCTTCCTTTCAATACTTTCTTTTTATTCTTTGGTTCTCTAGGATAAATTCCTTTAAGAATACAAAGTCGTCTAAAGTCGGCTAATGTCAATCCAAGCTTTTTAATGGCTTGTTTTCTTGTCATATAAGCCACAGCTTCTCCTGATGTTCCCTATATTAATTCATTATTATTATTTATTATTAATTTTATTCTTATAATTTTATAATTAATTAATTAGAATGAAGTTTTAGGTTTAGAAACAGTTTCATTAAGTTATCAATGGAATAACTCTTTTATGAACTGTTTTCACCCAAAAAAACATGGGGTTTTTTAGAGAGAAGGAGTAAAAGAAGATAAAGCAAAGTAAATTATAGAGTATAATAAGAATTGAATTGAGAGATATGAGCTGAGAGAAAGAGTTAAAGTTAAAGTTAAAGGGTTACCTTCTTCTTCTTCCTCATTGCTTCGGTTCAAAAAGTTTTTTTTTTTTGAAAAAGCCATGTGGAAATTCAAAAGGGAACAAAAAACAAACAAAACTCCAACCAAACTCCTCAACTTCCTTCCTTCTGATTTCACTTCATTTCAATTTATTTTTTCTATTTTCCTGTTGTTGTTTCGAATTCAATCAAATAATCAATTGTTTAATCTTTTTTTTATTTTCATATTATTTGAAATTTGGAACCCTAATTTTTGTTGTTTTTTGTTTTTGGTTTTGAAGAACAAAAGATGTTGAATTTGTGTAAAGATTGACTGGGTGTTTAGTTGTTTGATCGCTGAGTTTTAACATTATTGAATTCTTGTGATTGTATTGTTATCAAGTCCTATTAGAATAAATAAGTTTGTTCTTTGATTATTAAAGCAATCATATATATTGAATTCAATTTCGCGATATGATCATATTTGAGCAAAAAATTAAGATGAAAACAATCTTCGTTTTTGCTCCTTCAGATTACAGTTTTGAATGAAGCAAACTATAAATTTACTCAAGTTTCAAACTTTGAAAGTCAAACTATTATTTATTTATTTTTTATTTTATTTCAGTTATGGTGTTTGATGTTTCAGATTTTATTTTTGTTTCAAATCTTTGTTGTTTGTTTTGAATTCCATCATGAAACTTTCAAACAACAAACAACAAGAAAACAAGAAAAAAAAAAGTCAAAAAAAAATTCAAAAAAACAAAAATAAAATAAAAACTAACATAAAACAAAACAAAAAATAAAAATAAAAACCCAAATTTTAGAATTATCTAAGTTTTATTCAATTTAACAAACATTGAAAGAGATTCTATCTAGTTATTTCAAACCCCGAGTCATTGTGAAAGTAACTTCATTTGAAATTTTCAAAAAAGTTGACCAAAGTAAAAACCCAAATATTATTCAACAACAATTCTATTTTATCAACTTTTGAAGTATGATAAATGATATATAACACTTTCAACTTGATAAACACAAACCTCAATTAAAGAAAGTATTATTGAAATTGGGAATTGAGAATTGAGAATCGGAATCGCAATTTATAAATTTTTTTGAACTTTTTTCTTATTTATTTATTGAAATTTGACGAAGTTTGACTTTTCTCTCCTTTATTATCATTCAATCAACTCTATTATCCCATCACTTATAATCTCATTGAATCCATTCTAATTCAATCATAATCACTCTCTAACTCACTCATTCATAATTTCATAATTCTCAAATATTATATTTTATATTATCATCTTATTTTTTTATTATATCGATTTTCTGGGATTTTATTTAAAAATTATTATTTTATTTATTATTTTTTTTCAAATAGGTGATAATATATATATTTGAATAGAGGACGATTATAACAGTTCAAAGAAGTTTATCTTTGATAAATAGATACTTAGAAGAAAAGTAAGTTCTTTCTTTAAATTTTATTTGATGATTTTTCAATATCTTTTTAAATTATCGAATTTTTATTTGATCGATAATAAAAAGGAGAAAGATTATTGATTTAGAAAATACTTAATATTTAACATCATCTTTTTGAAAAATTTCTTAATATTTTATTAAATAAAATAGAAAAAAAAACTCGTTTTTGAAGGTGTATATTTAATAAATTAGAGGATGAAATGAAAGGGATAGTTGGTCAATTAGATGTTGTAATTCTTGAAGCAAGAAACCTTGGGGGTGGTACGGCTCAAAGACCATGTAATGAATGATTTATTAGAATTTTATTCGAACTAGGTCTAATTGTTTATTGTAGATTGTATTGTCCAATTTGAAAAGAATGAATTTGTAACAAAAGAAGGAGAGGGAATGAATCCAACATGGAATCATGGGGCTGCATTGTAAAGAGATTTTTTATTAATAAAATATTAAAAATACAAAATCAATATATTGAATTAAATAACAACTAACAAATATAAAAAATCATAATAGTGATGTCTCACGGACGGATACTGAATTTTCAATATCTGTATGGGATCGAGCTTGTAGTGAAGATAAAAAAACTGAAGACTTTCTTGGATTTTGTTCAGTAAGACCTGCTCGAACAGAAAATGTAATTCATTAAATTCTCTTTCATTTGCTTCTAAAACCTCAAATATGTTCTATTTTTTGAAAAATAAAAAAAAACATCTTTTTAGAAAGAACAAAAAGTATGGTTAAAGCTTAAAGGAAGAGAATTAAAGAATATTAAAGGAGATATACAAATACAATTTAAATATAATTCAAAAGAGGTATGATTATTAGAGTGATTTTAATTAAATTTGAAATAATAATAATAATAATAATAACTTAGAATAAACCACTCGGTATTGAAGATTTTCAATTACTAAAGGTCATTGGAAGGGGAAATTTTGGAAAAGTGATGCAAGTTAGAAAAAAAGATACAGGAAGAATTTATGCAATGAAAATTATTAGAAAAGAAGATATTTTAAAAAAGTAAACTTTATTTTTCTTTATTTAATCAAACTTTTGAATTTCAAAACCCAATCTTCCTCTAAATAGAGATGAAATTAAGCATACAATTACAGAGAGAAATGTCCTTGCTCAAAATGATAACTCATTTTTAGTTCAATTAAAATATTCATTTCAAACACCAGAAAAGGTTTTATTTTAACAATAAAAGCAGTTTGAGCTCACTAACTCTTCCTTTTCTTTTTTTCATTTCAAAGTTATACCTTGTCTTAGATTTTGTAAATGGAGGTGAACTTTTTTATCATCTACAACAAGAAGGTATCTTTACTGAAGAAAGAGCAAAATTCTATGCAGCAGAACTTGTAGTAGCAATTGAACATCTCCATAAATATAACATTATTTATCGGTTTGATTTTTTTATTTATTTTTCCCTCCCATTTTCAAAAAAGTAATGACAATAAAATAAAATAAAATACTTACTTTAGTGATATTAAACCAGAAAATATTCTTTTGGATTCTAATGGACATATAGCTGTAACAGATTTTGGATTAGCGAAAGTATCACTTTCAACGTCAACTTTTTGTGGAACTGCAGAATATCTTGCTCCTGAAATTTTAAAAGGAGAAACTTATGGTATTTCTTTTTTTCTTTTCTTTTTTCTTGTTTTCCTTGTTCTAAACTTTTTATTTTGACATTTATTTTATAAAATCATAGGTAAAGCTGTCGATTGGTGGTCACTAGGAATTCTTTTATATGAAATGATAACTGGACTTCCACCTTTCTTTTCAGAAAATACTAATTTGATGTACAAAAAAATTTTATTTTCAGAACTTATATTTCCACCAACTGTTTCAGACAATGCTCAATCTTTACTTAGAGGGGTATTTTTTCCCCCCTCAATTTATTCTTTTTATTTTCTTTTTTTTTCATTATTATTTTGAAAAAAAAAACTTCATGTTTTAAATACTTTCCTTCATATTTAGTTGATAAATCGAGATCCAACAGCTCGTCTAGGAGGAGGAATAAGTGATGGAGAAGAAATTAAAAAACATTCATTTTTTTCAGATATTTCATGGGAAAGGTTATCAAAAAAATTGATTCCTCCACCTTTTAAACCAACTGTGGTATGTTTTCCTTTATTCTTCTCCTTTTTCCTCTACTATTTCATTCTAAATTTTTTTTTTCTTCTCAAAAAGGAATCTGAAACTGATGTTGGAAACTTTGATCCAGAATTTACTGATGAATTACCAGTTGATTCTCTTCCAGATCACTCTCCTTTATCAGATTCAGTTCAAGCAAATTTCAAAGGTATTTTCTTCAGTTTTCTTCTTTTTGTTTTTGTCCAAAATTTTATGATCAAAGTGAAATTTAATTTCAAATATCCAAAATAAAATAAAATAAAATAAAATAAAAATAATTTAGGATTCACTTATGTAAGTGAAGAAGAAATTGGAATTGGACAGAATGGTTCAGTGAAATATTCACCTCGTCTTTCCCTTTCAGCTTAAAATAGTATCATACAAACCCTTGTACAAAATTACCTAGAAAAATAAAAAAAAGATGTTTGTGTACTTTTCGTAATATTTTAGATTTTATTTTTCTTCATAATGATACAAGTTTTTTGTTTGGGACTCATAGTCTTTCAAAATTGGGGTTTAACTTTACAGCAATCTCATATTCTTTAAATGCATCTTGAACTCTTCCTACAGCATTTAGCGCGTGAGCTTTATTAAAATGAGCAAGAGCAAAATTCTGATTTAAAGATATGGCTACATCATACTCATCAATTGCCTTCTCATACTCTCCTAAAAAGAGATGAGTATTAGCTTTGTTACTATGAACAAGGGCATTATTTGAATTCAATCCAATTGAACGAGTATACTCTGCAAGTGCTTCCTTATGTTTTCCAAGAGATCGAAGTGAGACACCTTTATTTAAATATGCATCAGCAAATTTTGGATTAATCTTGATGGCTTTGTTGTATTCATTAATAGCTTCTTGATGTTTTCCAAGAGATGATAAAATAATTCCTTTTTTCAAATAATATCCTGCATTATTAGAATCCAATTTAATTGCTTTTTCTAATTCGCTAATTGCTTCAGAGTATTTTTGGAGGGAGAATAGGGTTGTTCCTTTGTAATAATATGAAAGAGAGATGGTTGGATTTGTTTCAATAACTGTATTAAACTCTAGTAATGCTTCCTCATGTCGACCAAGGGATTGGAGTGAATGTCCTTTATTAAGATAGAGTTTCAAGTCATTTGGATTTTCTTTGATTGCTAAATCAAAAGAAGAGATTGCTTCTCGATGATTTCCTATTAATGCTAACAAGAGTCCTTTATTAGAATGAACTTGTTGAAAGTTGGGATTGAGCTTGAGAACATGATCAAATTCCTTTATAGCTTCCTTATGTTGAGAAAGTGAAGAGAGTGTCAGAGCTTTTTTGTAATACAAATTTGGATCGTTTTTATTCAATTTAATCATGGCATTGTATTCAATAAGAGCTTGTTGATGTTCTCCAAGTTCTGAGAGGGCATATGCTTTGTTTTGACGAGCAAGAAGGCTATTAGGGTTCAATTTGATTGCTTTATCATACTCTAAGATTGCTTCTTTGATTTTTTTCATTGTAAGGAGAGCTTCTCCTTTATTAAGGTAAGTACGAATGATTGTTGGGTTCAATGATATTGCAAGGTCATATTCTTGAATTGCTTCATTATATCTTCCAAGTGAGGCTAAAGCAACACCTTTATTTTGGTGAGCATCAAAATGATTAGGATTTAGTTGAATGGCTTTATCATATTCTTGAATGGCTTCTTGATATTTTCCAAGAGAACGAAGTGCAACACCTTTGTTATTATATGCGTTAAGGTTTTTTGGGTCAGTTGTTAAAACTAAATTATATTGTTCAATTGCTTCTTGAAAATTTCCTAATGCTCCTAAAATAATTCCTTTTGAATAACGTGCATTAGGGTCATCTGGAAACTTTTTAATAACATCATCTAATTCTTGAAGAGCTTCAGGATATTTACCCAAAAAATAGAGAGCATTTGCTTTGTTAATATATACATTCATTAATATTGAACCATGAAGTGTTTCATCAGGAGAATCTTGACTTAATTTTATTGTCTCACTCCACTCGTTGATTGCTTCTCCATAACGATGAAGTGAATAGAGTGAATTTCCTTTTTGAAGATGAAAATTGAGATTATCTTTTTGAATCTTAATTGCAATATCATATTCTTTAATTGCATCCTCATGATTTCCAAGAGAGGAGAGAGCAAGTGCCTTTCCGTAATGAAAATCTGGAATAACTGGATAATTTTTAATTGCTTTTTCATATTCAGAAGCTGCCTCTTCAAATTTTCCAAGTGAGAGAAGAGAACTTCCTTTATATAAATGTTGAGCAAAACTCTTTTTTGTTGGATTTTTGACACAATATAATATAACTTCTTCATATTTTCCATTATGATATAACAATTTGAGTTCATCTTTAATTTTTTCTTGTTCCTCACCCTTAGTTTGATTTTGTAATGATAAAATATAACCACCAATTCCTAAACTAAATGAAGAAAATGAAGTAAGAAATGTATAGAAATCTCCTCCTGAAGCATGATTTGGAGCAAGGGCAGATGAAAAGTAAGATGAGGAAGCAAAACCTCTCTTAAATATTCCTAATTTCCTTTTTGAAGCTCCTACAAAATAAAAGAAAAAAAAAAATGTGTTAGTGTTAAAATTTTGAGATTTTTTTTTTTTTTTTGAATGGTGTTTATCTTGTTTTTGATTTCATTCTTTGTCTTTTAACAACTCCATTATAATTTGATTTGTTTTACCATTTTAAAACATTGTTTTATTCTGGTTTGGATCTCAGGTATCAACAAAAAAGAATTAGAAATAAAAAAAGAAATGGAAAAAGAATTGGAAAAAGGAAAAGAAAAAGAAATAGAGGAAATAAAAAAAAAAAAAGAAATAGAAATGAATTAACAAATGAACAAGTAAAGTAATAAGGAACAGAATAAGGAAGAGAAGAAGAAGGAAGAAATGAAACCTTGAAGAAAGGAGAGGCGGAATAACCGCAACATTGTGCTCTTCTTGACAAAATCCTAAAATAAACTAAAACGTAAAACTTCAGTTCAACTTTCCAAAATAGCTCTTTGTTTTAAACTTCGATATTCTTCTCTTTGCTTAATATCTATTTCACAAAAGTAAAACATTAATTCATTTATTCAATTCATTTTGTATAAGATATAAAAAGCAATTCGAAAAATATCCAGAAAAAAATTAAAAAAAAATTAAAAACAATTAAACATTAACCCAATCAAAAAGATGAATTATTGAATCTGAGTTTATTTGATAGATCAAGTGAAGATGAATCTATTAGTATGAATTTTAAGTCAGATTATAGAAATTGTGATTAAGTGATGGAGTGAGATGAGATGAAAAATCGATTGTAATTGCGCTTGGGTGAGGTAAGCGATTTCTGTTTTAATTTTTTTGTAACCTTTGTCCGGAAAGTGGTCAAGAAAAAAAAAAAAGTGATTTTTTGATTTTCGGTTCTAAAACAAAACAAAACTCTCATGAATTATGATTCAGTTATTGAAATTTTGAAATATTGAACCAATGACTCTTCGGAAATCTAATGAAAATAATAGGTTGTGAGAACTGAATGATAAAAAAAAAAAATGTAGGTTCTCAAAAAGAGATTTTGATAGCAACTAAAAAAGTGAAAAAAGTGAAAAAATGAAAAAAATGAAAAATATGAAAAATATGAAAAAAAAATTATAGCAGGGAGAGGTTTCGATCCTCCGACCTTTGGGTTATGGGCCCAACGCGCTTCCGCTGCGCCACCCAGCTATTTTATTTCTTATCTTCTTTTTTTCAGAAAGGAGTATAAAGGACAACACAAGAAGAAAAAAAACAGAAAACAGAAAACAGAATTGATGGAAGAAGAACTCTGGAGGGCTTGTTCAGATGGAAAAGTTGAAGAAGTTATAAACTTACTTCAAAATGAACAATTAAACATCAATTGGCAAGGTTCTCAATATTCAACAACACCATTTTATATTGCTTGTGAAAAAGGATATATCGAAATTGTAAAATTACTATTAAATGATCAAAGAGTTGATATTAATAAAGAGAGAGATACTGGTGAAACATCTTTTTATATTGCTTGTGAAAATGGATATTATGAAATTGTAAAATTATTGATAAATGATGAAAGGATTGATATCAATAAAGCAAATGAACAGGGTGGAGCTTTTTGGATTGCTTGTTTTCAAGGACGCATTGAAGTTGTGAAATTATTATTAAATGATAAAAGAATTGATATCAATAAAGCAACAAATGGTGGTTGGACACCTTTTTATGTTGCCTGTTTTCAAGGACATATTGAAATTGTAAAATTATTATTAAATGATAAAAGAATTGATATAAATAAAGCAAATAATAGTGAAACAACACCTATTTGGATTGCTTGTGAAAATGGAGATATTGAAATCGTGAAATTATTATTAAAAGATGAAAGAGTTGTTGATATCAATAAAGAAAATAATAGTGGTTGGACACCTTTTTATATTGCTTGTCAAAATAGTCACATTGAAATTGTACAATTACTATTAAATGATGAAAGGATTGATGTCAATAAAGCAACGGATAGTGGTCGAACACCTTTATGGATTGTTTGTGAAAAAGGATATATTGAAATTGTGAAATTATTATTAAGTGATAAAAGAGTTGATATTAACAAAACATCAAATAATAATGGCTGGACACCTTTTTATAATGTTTGTAGTAATGGACATATTGAAATTGTGAAATTATTATTAAATGATAAACGAATTTCAATAAGAAAGAAAACAAAAGAAGGAAAAACTGCAAAAGAATTTAGTGATCCAAACATTGTGAAATTGATTCAAGAATGTGATACAGGTAATCGTTAACAATAATTGTTATTATAGTTATTATTATTGACTGTAACAATAAATAAAATAAAAAATGAAATAGACCAAAGATATCGAGAATATTTAGAAACACTTCAAAGTTTAGTTCATATCGAAAATGAAGATATTGAGAAACAAGATTTTCTAATTTTAAATGAACATTTGAAAAATAATAAGAACATCAAAGAATTGAAGTTATTTGAATTTTTTTTTTTTCTTTTTTTTTCCCACAAAATTCTGAAAGAAATTTAAAAAATTTTAAAATTTTTCAGGTTAACAAATTGTGGTTTGACACCTTCTAATATTCTCGAAATCTTGAAAACTTTGATTTGGAAATATGAAAATTTACAATTAAGCAATCTACAAAACATTCAGTATTCTTTATTCTTTTTTTTTAAAAAAAATTAAATTCGAATACATCATAATAAAATAATAATAAAATAATTAAATATTCAATAGAATTGATGATATTAAATTGGAATCAACAGAAGGATTAGAAATAATTCCAATTGAAATTAGAAATCAAGGAACAAAATCAATTGTTCAATACATTTTAGATTTATGTAAATCTCCAAATTCAAAACCACTTTACCGAACGAAATTAATGGTTGTTGGTTATGAAAATGTTGGTAAAACTACTATTTTAGATTGTTTATTTCCAATTAGAGATCTTGTGGAAACAAAAGGAATATTTCTAAATACAGAGTATCTAATTGAATTACAAGGAAAATATTTGAGGAAATATAAACCCAAAGAATTAAACAAACTTTATAAAGAAATTATTCTTGAAAATAGACAATGGAATGTCCGAGAAATTAAAGAAACAGGATTAGAATTAATTCCATTAATTGATAAATCCCAACAGAAAATCGAAATTTATTTTAAAGATAAAGAAACAAGAGATAAATGGATTGAAAGATTGAAAAGAGCGACTTTAAATTCTGCAACTCATGGAATCGAAATTCAAGACCAAATTCTTCAAAATCAAACATCAAATATTGACGTTTCAATTTGGGATTTTGCAGGACAACATGATTATTATAATAATCATCATTATTTCTTATCAACAAGAACTGTTTTTTTGGTTTTATGGAAAATGAAAGATGAAAAAAATGGATTAGAAGGATTAAATTTTTGGTTCAAATCACTTTCATCTCATTTACAACATGATCCAACTTTACCAAATGGAAAACCTCATTTCTCAATTTTGGTTGTTGGAACATTTTTGGATGACCAAAATGTGGATAAGCTCGAAAGATCGAAGAAATTAAGAGAACAAAAAATATTGAAAATAGCGAAATCAAATGGGATTTATTATCCAATTCAAATTTATGAAGTGAGTTGTTCAACAATGGAGAATATTAATGAATTGAAACAAAGTATTTATCAAACAGCATTAAACCATGAATATATGGGTGAAAAATTACCAATTGGATATTTAATTATTAAGAATTCAATCAAAGAATTAAGAAATCAAGAGAAATTCAAAAATCTTCCAATTATTGAAATTCAAGAATTGGTTGACTATAATAAAGCAAATTCTTCATTTGAATTTGAAGATGATTTTGTGAAAAGAGGATTAAAATTATTACATCAATGGGGAACATGTGTTTATTTTGATGAACCAAAAGAATTATCAAATTATGTTATTTTGAAACCAGAATTTTTGACAAAAGAAGTAATGGGAAAATTATTTGATCCTACTTTAAAAATTAAATATAAGAATGGAGTGTTATATCATTCAGATTTGAATATATTTTGGCCAAATTATATGGATAAATCAGAAATGTTGATGACATTAATGGAAAAGTTTGAAATATGTTTTAAATTGAAAGAAGATGAAGGAAAACCATTCAAAGATCAAAGGAGTTTAATTGTTAGTTATTTACCTGAAAATAAACCAAAAGATTTCTCAACTTATTGGCCAAATGAACTTTCAATCAAAAATGAAGAAATTGAAAGGACAATAATATTTAATATGATTCCAAAAGAAATGGTGAGTCGATTATTTGTTTGTTTACAACATAAAATTGAAGATCAATCAATTTGGAGATATGGAATGGCTTTTATTTCAAAAGAAAATAAAAATATTAGAGCATTTGTGAATGTGGAAATTGAATTAATAAATCAAAATGGAATTGAAAGAACAAACTTAATATCAAGTAATAAACAAGTTGCAGAATTGAAAAGTAATGATCAATTCAAAATTAAAAATCAAATAATTATCAAAGTTAGAGGAGAGAATTTAAAAAACAGAAAAGAAATAATGGATAATATTGTTGAAGAAATTTGGAAATGTTCAAAAAAATATTCAGGAGTTGTTTGTTATCAAATGATATCATCTCCATTTGATTCAAGTTCAAATGGATTAATTCAATTATCAGATTGTTTATTGGAAATTACAAAACCAAAAGATAAACAAGGAATTTTATGTCCAACAACCAAAAAAATGATCAATCCAATTGAATTATTATTAAAATCAGGAATGATTTATCAAAGTGAAATTATTGAAGAAAAGTAAAAAGAAATTGAAGAAGAAATTAACGAATTAAAAACCAAAAATAATTTGAATGAAAATCAAACTCAAGAATTACTTCATCATCCCCAACTTACATCAATCTTAATGTCGGAACTTCTCAAAAATGACAATCAAGATTCAAGTTCAAAAATTAGATCTGAAATTAGTGAAGATATTTCCGCTAAAAGAAATCAAGATATAAACAAAACAAAATCATTGGAAATCAATGAAGATAATGAAGTGACAAACATTCTTGGTCTTCGAAATCAAAGTGAAAATCAAAGTCAAACTCAAGAATTAAGACAAATGGTATTGGAAATCTCTCAAAAATTGAATGAACTATCACAAGGTCAAAAATCGATCGTTCACGAAGTTGGCTCAGCAAAGAAAGCAATTATTCATGCCACTCAACAACAAAAAGATCATGAATATCCATCATATTATCTACTTCTTCCATTAATTAAGGAACAATCAACAATTTCAACATCCAAGTTCCAAAAAATGTTTCAAAAAGTCAAAGAAAAAGCAGAGAATTTAATCTTTGATAAATCTCAACTACATTGTTTTTGTGAATTTAAAGTAAGATCTCCAAAGAATGGTCAACTTCAACCACTTTTTCATCCAACAAATTCTCCAGGTAAAATTCCTTTTTATTTTTACTTTCCTTTTAAATAATTTGATGTATTTTTTTTTATTTTACTTTAATCATAGGAATTGAAATTACAGAGTTAAATAATGTGATGAAGAAAGTAGGACCAACATTAAAAGTGGCTTCAGTTATTCTTCAAGTGATTTCAATTAGTGCAAAATTTGCAGGAGTTCCATTCCCAGATATTGGTGGAGTTATTGATCAAGTTGTTGAGTATTCAGAAAAAGCTCAAAAAATATTTGGAAATTGTGAAATGAAGATTGAAAATTTAAAAGAAATGACAAAAGAAGATATTATTAAAAGAATGAATCAAAATGGAACATCAGAACTTAAATTACAACCACTTGAAGGTGATATTATTGGTACTTTCAAAAATAATGATATGTTTGGTGAATCTCAAGTATGTTCTTTCTTTTTTTTTCTCTCTCTCTCTCTCTTTTTTCTTTTTGTTTTTTTTTTTTTTTTTTTTTTTTTTTT